>Ga0222677_1000002_pt1 | contig 234058 bp, 211 predicted proteins | sample AntAcemetagen935_FD_179846 | JGI IMG/M metagenome (GOLD analysis project Ga0222677, IMG submission 179846) | Saline water microbial communities from Ace Lake, Antarctica - #935 | ecosystem: Environmental > Aquatic > Non-marine Saline and Alkaline > Saline | place: Antarctica: Ace Lake... | reverse complement strand
ACGGTTGAAGTAGTTGAGAATTTTTACAATGACAAGGGCCAGCTTGTAAAAACCACTGTAACCGGTATGGTTGCAACCCTGTATGTATACGATGAACTTGGTAATCAGGTAAGAAGCGGGCTTGATGTTGACAGCAATGATACATTGGTTCTTGCATCAGCAGACCGCATTACGGACACTTCTTCAACGTATGATTTTACAGAGGATGCCTGGTGGCAAAAGAGTGAACAACAAATTTATGCAACTGAGAACAGCGCTACTGCCACAACTGTTTCAACGCAGTTAAGCTGCCTTACCGGGTTTGGCGAAGGCGGGCTCATGCGCGAGAATGTTTCAATTGACATGCTTGGCAACCGGGTGGTATCACGAAGTGTAATTAATCGAGATGCGCAAACCGAGACCAGTACGGTTGATTATCCGGATAGTACAATCGATGCTGTAGCAACAACAGTAGGCGGGCTGCTTATCTCAAGCAAAGATAAAAATGGCATTACAATGACCTATGCCTACGACGCGCTTGGCAGAAGGACAGGGGTTATCGATCCGCGAACAGGAACAAGCCAGACTGCCTATACGCCTGCAGGCCGCCTTGACTGGGAGCAGGATGCAGCCGGCAACCGCACAGTTTTTGGCTATGATGCGCAAACCGGTAAGAAAATACTGGAGACCAATCCCGATACTACAACTATTCGCTACAGCTACAACAATCAGGGTCAGATCACGCATCAATGGGGCAGCGCCACCTATCCGGTAAGCTATGAATACGACGGCTACGGCAGGTTAGAGCGCATGCAGACCTACCGGGGTGGCTCGGGTTTTGACGCAGAAACATTCCCCGCAGATGTCAGTGGCGATGAAACCCGGTGGATTTTTGATGAGGCAACCGGGCTTCTCAGCGCCAAGCAGGATGCAGAAGGCAAACAGGTCACCTATTCGTATGCTGCAGGCAGCAAACTGCAAATCCGCAGCTGGGCGCGCGACAGTGGAGCTGTTGTTACCACGTATAGTTATGATCCGGCAACTGGAGAGTTGGTTACTATTGATTATTCTGATGATACGCCGGATGTCCAGTTTGGCTATGATCGCCTTGGTAGGCAAAAGGGTGTGAGTGATGCTGTGGGCAGCAGAACATTTGGCTACAACAGCTCATTGCAGCTTGAAACAGAAACCTTGGCAGGTCTGATTTCCGAGACCATTACCAGAAGTTATGACGGATTAGGACGCGGCGCTGGTTTCTCCCTTGGCGCAGGCTACGGAGTGACCTACGGTTATGATAATACAGGACGCTTCAATACGGTCGGTTGGACTGCCGAAGGGCTGTCAGGCAATGCAGCCTATGCCTACCTACCGAACTCCAACCTGCTGCAGGGCATTACAACTGACAGCGGTCTTGTAACGACGTACAGTTACGAGCCGTATCGCAACCTGCGAACGCAGATCAAAAACGAATACGATACGTCTGTTATCAGCCAGTACGATTACGCCTACGACAGCATGGGCCGCAGGACAAGCGTGAAAAACGCAGGCAGCGCATTCAGTCAGTCAGCCTTTAATAGCTACAACTATAACGACCGCTCCGAGCTGACGGGTTCCAGCCGTTACAATGGTACTGATATCACCGACACCACGAATCCGGTTAACGTGGAAGCACGCACTTACGATTACGACAACATCGGCAATCGCGAAAGTGCAACAGAAGCGTTAACCAACCAGATAACCTATGACCCAAATCCGCTCAATCAGTACACACAGATTACAACGGATGAGGGAACTCCTGTTACGGAAATTCCAGCCTACGATGAGGACGGTAACCTCACTGATTATGACGGAAAGGTATACACATGGAATGCCGAGAACCGTCTCGTTGTAGTCGAGCCGGAAACAGCGGTTGATGGTGACACAAAGGTTGAATATGTGTATGATTTTATGGGCCGCAGAGTCAGCAAACAGGTTTCTAACTATGCTGATGGTTTTTGGGCCGTGTCTGGTGACACACGCTTTCTGTATGATGGCTGGAACCTTGTTCATGAGATTGTAAACCCCGACACCGCACCCAATACTGTTGCCTACGTCTGGGGTCTTGACCTCTCCGGCACACTTCAGGGTGCGGGTGGCATTGGTGGTTTGCTTACCCGTGTGAAGGATACAGATACTCACTTGTATACGTTTGGCAGCAATGGGAATGTTGGGCAGTTGATAAACGCCGCAGACGGCAGTATTGTCGCTCACTATGAATACGATTCCTTCGGAAACATAACTTCTGCCACGGGAATCTTTGCTGCTGATAATCCGTTCCGCTTCTCGACGAAATACTACGATCAAGAGACGGGACGGTATTACTACGGCTACAGATATTACTCGCCCGAACTTGGTAGGTGGTTGAGTCGTGATCCCATTGGTGAAGAGGGCGGCATCAATCTCTATGGCTTTGTGAATAATAACGCTGTTAATCTGTGGGATATTCTTGGAGAATGGGTGCATCCTAACGGGATTATCTCACCTGAGGATGCGTCTAGTACAGTACGAAGGATTGAAGCAAAACATATAAAGAACTATAATAGTTCTTTGCAAAACAGTTGGTTGAAAAGAGCAATGAAGGGTTTTAGGCGTTATGATTCAACTTTGCGATTACTTTATGAAATTGGAAGTGTTCAATATAATACTGCAAATACGGATGGTTCAACAAACAAGTGGATTTTCACTTGCGGTAACGGTTGGATAGATCTTGGGCATTTTTTCAATTCTGCGTTTACCTCAACTTTGATATCAAACGATTATCTTACATATTTAGGAACTGTTGGGATTGAATTTGGCCAATTATCAATTTTGCCTTTTGATGAAAATAGTTCTAATGCGCAAAGTGCTGGAACTGCAGAAGACTTGAATAGTAATTATCAAGGGGCATATCTTGCACATGTAGGTATTGGTAACATCTCATACAGTTTTACTAGCTTTTTGAAATCATCAGGAGCTGTCAAGATCACAGACAATGAAGTTATGGGAATCCTTCAAAGGGATGCCGCATCTTTATTAAGTGGTGATACTTATACTGGAGAGAGGAGTTTTACTAGACAAGGACAGCTTGACTATCAGAGAAAGAATCAAGAAGCTTTTTGTAAATTGTGTGACGGTAATGAGGCAAAGCCAGAATATAGATATTAAATGAAATCAAAGGAAAATTATGAAAAGAATTACGAGGGTATTGGTTTATTATGTTTTGACATCCTATGTATATTCTGTTTGTTTGATTGTTTCACATCAAATAGCTACTGGTAAAATTACAATGAAATTATGGGAATTTGCAATTAGTCCCATAACCGTTTTTGGTTACATTACGATGACTCTTATATCATTAATACCTCGCACTATGGATATGGGGCCGCTATATAAAAAAGTTTTTGAATTATTATTATTCGTGTTGTGTTGGTTTTTGATAACGCGAATATATAAAAAATGTTTTAAAAGGAAAGAAAAGGGGTCAGGTCTTCATTCTTGACAAATAGATATTGCTAAATTAGGATTTTATTTTACGTGATATATGAAGTCAGGAGTGAGTAGAGATGGCTCGCCCGTTGCGGATAGAATATTGTGATGCCTACTATCATGTTACGTCCCGCGGTAACGAACAGAGGAGTATCTACAGGACCGATCGTGACCGGGAGAAGTTTCTTGATTATTTGAAAAGCGTATCAGAGCGATACAGCGCTGTTATTCATGCTTATTGCCTGATGACCAATCACTATCACCTTCTGCTGCAGACCCCCGCCGGTAATTTATCTCAGGTCATGCGTCACATAAACGGCGCATACACAACCTATTACAATGTAAAGCGAAAGCGCTCAGGTCATTTGCTGCAAGGTCGCTATAAAGCGATCCTTGTTGATCGTGATGCCTACGCGCAGGAATTATCTCGTTATATCCATTTGAATCCAGTACGGGCAAAAATAGTTAATAATCCAGAAGAGTATCGTTGGTCGAGCTATGGTGGTTATATAAATGTGACGAATCAACCTGATTGGCTTTGTGCTGATTTTGTTTTAAGTTTGTTTAATCGGAAACCATCGGTAGCCAGGAAGCAGTATCGCCAGTTTGTAGAGTCGATGCTGGGGCGGACTTACGAGAGTCCATTGCAGGCAGTGTTTGCATCGACTATTTTAGGTGGTGTTGATTTTATCAATAAAATACGAGACAGGTATATATCTGGCCAGACCTGTGCCCGCAACGTTCCTTCACTGAAGCTGCTTAGTTGTAAACCGACGATTCAACAAATAAGAAATGCCGTTGAAGAAGAGCTGTCAGTTGAACCCCGATTGACCAGGAGGGTGCAACTGTATTTATGTCAGAAGTATACAGGTATGAGATTGAAAGATATTGGGGTTGAATTTGGAATTGGAGAATCAGGTGTCGCACAGGCGGGGCGTCGAGTGGCAGTGGAAATTGAAGAGGACAAAAAGCTCAATCGAATAATAGCAAAAATAACCAGTGTGCTTAGAATGTCAAGAATGAAGACCTGACCCCGAATATTCATATCTCATTGTGATATCTGAAAGTTTAAGATTTCACGTTGAATTAAATAAAAATGACGCGGATAAGGTTATACAAATGACTATCGCTGTGGCGAGGCCCCTATAATAAGTAGATATGGACGGTGTCAACTTATATGGGAAAAGGGGTCAAATCTTTAACTTGATAAATAAAGTAGTAAGTTTTGAAGTATGGCATGGCAAGAGCACTAAGGATCCAATATCCGGAGGCATATTATCACGTAACGTGTCGTGGAAACGAACGGCGGGAGATATTTAAAGATGATGAAGACAGAAAGGTCTTCAAGGCGAAGCTGCAATTGTTCCTGGAGATATACGGGTGGAAGGGGTCACATCTCATATGTCAGATTTTGAGCTTGAGAGGGGGACGGAGTTAACTTAACAACTTAAAATAACCGTGGCAAACCAAAAGTAAAATGAAACGCTACTATTCAATAGTAGCGTTTTTGTTTTTTGGGGGGGGTCTGCAAGCAGGATTTAGCTCGCGTCAAGCCCGGCCTGTATCTCATTCGGTGTAAGTCCGAGATGCTTTGCCAGGGCCACTGCCATACACATCTGTGAGAGTGCAGCGATACCATCGGATGGCAGGCCGGTTTGAATTTCGGAACTGCTGGCCGCGCTACAGGGAATCAATCGGACACCGTCGCGCGGTTTGTAGTCCGCAGGAAATGTTGTATCATCGGGAACCAAAACAACGCCAGGGGTCTCAAGTGATTTCATCAGTGCTCGTGCGCAGGGTGTATCCTCTGTGACTACCGCGATGGAAGGCATGCACATTTCACAAAGCTGCTCAGCCGTTTCGGCGCAATCTTGCTTCATTTCGATCAGTGCCCAGCCATGATTGGCATTCAACCCCAGCAGACGCAGAGCGGTTTCATGCAGCATATTTTTGTTGGTCTGGAGATACAGAGGATTTTTTTTCGTTTTGAGCATAACCGCTGTAAGATTTAAAATCGGTTCGCTGCCGGGCGTGCCGATAACGGTTTGTGCCATTATCTTGTGACGCCAGAAACAGGCCAGATTTTGCAGGGACTTATAGGCATCCTTGACCTCGACAATTATTTTCAAAGGCCACTTTTTGACAAGTCCTGTAAGCTTGCCGCTTGAACCTTCGCACAGGGCGCCTCCGGCCCCATTGCTCAGGGCTTTGTCAATATCAAGGTGGCCGTCACGGCTGTCAGTTTTTAGCGGTACAAACAAACATCCAGAACTGACATCCTGCATATTGAAACACACGCCGTTTAACATGGTAAGGGCGCTGCCGCAGGCGAGCCTGCCGTCGGTCGACTTTACAATTTCATTTGGTATTAATCGTGCGCTCATGGCGTATCATGCTTTCTAGCAGTATACAGGTTTTTTTAGATGCCTCTTCGGCAGATGCCGTATTGCCTTTGTAGAATAGAGTATAAATCCAGGGGGCCAGGGTTGTCAAGGCATTGCGTGACTTGGAATTTTGCCTTGTCAGTATTGTTCTGAAAAGGGGTTCAGGTGGTTAAAGAAAACAATACCAGCAGGCTATATCTCTGTGGTATCTTTTGAAGTTGATTGAGCCATTTGTCTAAAAATGTCATTATGATCTGGCTGTGTGTCAGAACTAAATGTTTAGGGGTTAATATCATGCAGGATCAAAAACTTATAGCTGATTATCTCAGAAAATGCTTTGTTAGTGTTGATGGCCTGTGGTTCATGAAGGTCGAGCAGGGCGCTGATTTTGAAAAAGCGCTGGAGCTTGATATCGAGGTGTGGAAGGTGCTGCCTAAAATCGAGGCGCGCACCATACAGGAACTGCTTGACATCGGCAAAGGCATGCAGGCGCTTCGGCAGGCGCTGGAGTTTAAGCTGAGCGCCGAGGATTCCCGTTTTAAACTCTCGCCTCTTGGCCACAATGGTTTCACGCTTGAGGTGCGTGATTGTTCCTGGGTAGCGCATATCAGGAAAGCCAACCGGGAACAATTCTTAGAGCGTATTTCTGAGTCGATTTGCTCGCTTGAATTTGGAACCTTTGCTTCTGAGTTTGGTTCCAATATCAGCGTTGAACACGATTGCAGCAGCTGTCGCTCGGAGGGTGGTTGCCTTTTTTATTTTTCACTCTGCTAGAGCGTTATAGCGTCACTGTCATCTTGACCGCAGGGAGTGATTTTGGAGGGCCACGCTTTGTCGTGGCCGCGTATGATTGATGAGCGGACGCGCAGAAGCGCGTCCCTCCAAAAGCCTGTTCGTTCGAAATGACAGCATATCTTATCTGTTACTTAGCCTCTCTTGACACCCATTGGTACAGAGCCTATACTTGATACAGTGAACCATCTTGATTTGTCAAAATGGGGGAGAGAGTAACCATGTTTGAGCATCTTGTACGCGACGGTGTTATTCTTTTTCTGGCGGGCGTTACAATCCTGACAAAGGTCGTTCCAACCCTTCGACTTAAGAATTTCACTGATAGCGCTCTTGCCGGTACTCTGGCGGTCGCCTGGGTAATGACTATTGTCGGCTTTATTAGCATGTGCGCGGGCGTTAAAATGGACTCCTGGTAGTTTTTTTTGCTGAGGGGGCACTCAGCATTAATTATCGCTGAAAATTTTTTTTCATCTAGTTTGGTGCTTCAATTCATTGCCACGTAAGGGGCAGTGCAGGTACTTTACCCCACCCGAATTCAATTTATTATTTATAAAGTTATTTCAACTATTTATATCTATATTCATCATAGTTTGGATAAAGTATTGTGTCGAACTGTTTTTTTGTTTTTTTTAACTATTTTTTAAAAAAATGTGTTTTCTTGACTTATGTCAAGGCAGTTTCATATTGGAATGACTATACTTGTAATCAGAAAGAGAGATGGTTTGTTGTGAACCATCACAACCATTAACCTGAGGAGGAGCAACAATGGCAGAAAAAGCAATGTTTTGTTATCAGTGTGAACAGACGGCAAAAGGGCAGGGATGCGACAAAAGCGGTGTGTGCGGTAAGAATCCGGAGGTATCTGCGCTCCAGGATTTGTTGATATATGCTTTGAGGGGTCTTTCACTCTATGCGGTTGAGGCCGGCAAAAAAGGCATTCAGGTTGAAGGGCTCGGCCCGTTTACTGCTGAGGCGCTTTTTGCAACCCTTACTAATGTTAATTTTGACCCGCCGCGCTTTCAGGCGCTTATCAGCCAGGCTGTAGATCTTCGCGATCAACTTAAAAAGAAGACCGGGGCTACTATCAGTGAAGATGCGGCAACATTTAAACCGGCCGGGGACATCAGCGGTCTTGTTGCGCAGGCAGCTGTAGCAGGTTTGAAGGCTGATACTTCGATTAATCCCGATTTGCTTTCGCTGCAGCATATTGTGCTGTTCGGCCTTAAGGGACTTGCATCCTATGCCGACCATGCCCGCATTCTTGGTCAGGAAGATCAAAAGGTCTATGATTTTCTATATGAGGCTCTGGCTTCTCCGTTTAACAAAAACCTGAGTTCTGATGACTGGGTAGGGCTTGTACTGAAAACCGGTGAGGTTAACCTGCGGGTTATGGAGCTGCTTGATGCCGCTAACACGGGTGCCTACGGTCATCCGGTACCAACCAAAGTGCCTCTGGGCCATAAAAAAGGCAAAGCCATTCTTGTATCGGGTCATGACCTCAAGGATTTGGACGTGATCCTCAAGCAGACTGAAGGTATGGGCATAACTGTCTATACGCATGGTGAAATGCTGCCCTGTCATGGGTATCCGGGCCTTAAAAAGTACAGTCATTTTTATGGCCATTACGGAACAGCCTGGCAGAATCAGGCCAAGGAATTCGCGGCGTTTCCGGGTTCAATCCTTATGACCACCAATTGCATTCAGAAACCTACAGAAGCCTATAAGGATAATATTTTTACAACGGGACTCGTGGGATGGCCGGGTGTTACGCATGTAAAAAACGGGAACTTTGCCGTTGTTATTAAAAAGGCGCAGGAGCTGCCGGGCTTTGCTGACGATGTTGAAGGTAAGTCGGTTATGGTCGGGTTCGCCAGAAATGCGGTTCTGGGTGTTGCCGGTCAGGTTATTGAGGCGGTAAAGAATAAAGATATCCGTCACTTCTTTCTGGTTGCAGGTTGCGACGGTGCGAAACCGGGCCGTAATTACTATACTGAGATCGTGGAAAAGATCCCCAAGGATTGCGTGGTGCTCACGCTTGCCTGCGGTAAATTTCGCTTTTTTGATCAGGACCTTGGCGATATCGGCGGCATCCCGCGTCTGCTTGATATCGGACAGTGCAATGATGCCTATTCCGCCGTGCAGATTGCGCTAGCGCTGGCCGGTGCATTCGAGTGCGGGGTTAATGATCTACCGCTGTCGATGGTTCTGTCATGGTATGAACAGAAGGCTGTGGCCATCCTGCTGACCCTGCTGCACCTGGGTATTAAAGACATACGCCTGGGACCGTCGCTGCCGGCATTTATTACGCCTAACATTCTTGATGTACTGGTCAAGACATTTGATATCAAGCCGATCAGCACCCCGGATGAAGATTTGAAGGCGATTTTGGGATAACACAACAGCGCTGTGCGATCAGGCGTCGGCATTGTTCCGGCTCCTGACCGCCAACAGCCGCAGGTGCACTCATGCAATGTCCTGGACAGGATACACAATATTGGCAACCCGGAGATATTTTTGAAGCATTGTGTCCGAAGTGTGGACGCAGCATTGAGTTTTTTAAGGATGATGCCTCGCGCAGATGTAAAGGCTGCGGTGCAAAAGTCTCCAACCCCAAGCTTGATTTTGGCTGCGCAGAATCGTGTGCATATGCCGATCAATGCCTGGCAGGGATTTCAGCTGAAACGCTCAAGCCGAGCAAGGAACATGAGAAGGACAACGGAACCCATGCAGAGCAGGATGTTTCAGCAGCCCACAAGGAGATAGATCCATGACGATTACACGAAAAATAATCCAGATAGATGAGAACCTGTGTGATGGTTGCGGCCAGTGTGTGATCGCTTGTGCGGAAGCGGCTATTGAAATTATTGACGGGAAGGCCCGCGTGATTGCCGATCGCTATTGCGATGGTCTCGGGGCCTGTTTAGGTGAGTGCCCCCAGGGTGCTCTGACTATTATAGAGCGCGAGGCCGATGAGTTTGACGAGCAGGCTGTAAGCACCCGTGTGCAGGAACAGCAGCAAGTGCAGGATACTGAAAAGCCCATCTCTCAGTGTCCTTCGGCGCAAACACGGCAGTTTGCAGCTCGTACGCCTTCGACACAGTCGTCGGCTGCTCCATCGCAGTCAGAACTCTCGACATGGCCCGTGCAACTGAGCCTTGTAGCACCTGATACGCCTTTTCTGGACAATGCTGATCTGTTGGTGGCAGCTGATTGCACGCCGTTCGCGTATCCTGATCTGCATCGTGATTTTTTGCCGGGTCGGGTTCTGCTGTGCGGGTGCCCAAAGTTTGATGATCAAGAGGCATATGTGCAAAAAATTACCTCCATTTTTGAGCACAATACTATCAGGAGCGTTACTGTTCTTATTATGGAAGTACCCTGCTGTAGCGGAATGCCCAAGATTATCGAAAAAGCCCTGGAAGCTTCCGGTAAGAAGATTCCTGTCGAGACGGTTGTTGTCGGCATTGAAGGAGGTATTATTCGAAGAATTCAGCCCGCTGCGTAAAACATACAAGCTATTGAAACTGTTTGTTCCTCTCTGTGTGTATGCTATGTTGGCATACACACAGTTTTTTTATTCGGGTCTTGGTAGTTGTTTTTTTTAAAGGAGTTGAGCGTGTCTGAAAATTCTAAGGGTCTGACGTTGACGAAGTTGGAATTGCAGGAGAAGTTACGGGCTGTTGCACGTGAAAACACATTGAGTTGCGAACAAATTCAGAAGTTTGCTGCTGAAAATGGCCTTGCGCTTGAATCTATGCGGCCGCTGGTTGAGTCTGCAGGTATCACCGTGCTGGGCTGTAGTGGCGCCTGTACTTGATAGTGAAAATATATTTGGTGTATGAGTTGAGAATTGGAAGGAGTTCGCGTGAACTGGGACAATGAGGCTGAAAAAATTATTGAAAACATTCCGCTTCCTCCGATTATGGGACGTTTTGCACGTATGGACGCCGAGCGAAGGGCTCTGCAGCGCGGGCTTGATACGGTGAGCGCGGCTGTAGCCAAGGCGGTTGAAAAAGGCTATGAGCGTGTTTTCGGCAAAGAGGCAACCGAAATGGTGCGCGCGATGAGTAACGGCGAGGATGTCGATCTGCCGGATGAATTTTTTGAAGAAGATGATGCGGAGCTTTTCAAGATTGAAATATGCCCGGCTCAGTTCGGCGCCTGTACCGCTGAGAAACGTGAAATGATTAAGGATGTTCTCTCTCCCATTCGCGCAAAGCTTAAAAGCCTTGATACCACGAACATCATATTACGCAAGGCCCTGACCCCGCTTATGTCTCACCATGTATTTCGTGTTGCTATTATCGGGTGTCCGAATTGCTGTATGTCACCGTATTTCTCTGATATTGGACTGATCTGTGCTTTTCGCCCCGGTCTCAGGGAAGAGGGCTGCGTGCAGTGTGAATTGTGCGTGCGCGGTTGCGCCGAGGGAGCTATCATTCTTGAAAACGGGCAGCCGGTGATTGATGCTGAGCGCTGTATTGACTGTGGTGAATGTGTTACTGCCTGTCCAAAGGATGTTATTTTTAATGCCGAAAAGGGCTACAAGGTTGTGGCAGGGGGAACCGGATCGCGTCATCCACAAATTGCAGCTACTGTCTCAGAGTTTACAGATAGTATTGGTGTGATGAGTATACTTGAAAAAGCAGTTGTAATGATTCGTGATTACCCGCAGGATAAAAAGGAAATTTCGTTTCACGAAATGATCGCCAGAGAAGGTGTGGGTGGATTGACCTGAAAGGGCGTGTAATGCAGTGGCAGGTGCGCAGTACGTGGTGCGATACAGCTCGATTACGACGAAGGGATTCGTATGAGTGACACCAGTAATCTTACAGAAAAAGTTTTATGTGCCGCCGCTCTGGTTGAGTATCAGGATGGTTCGGTAGTGAGCCGTGAAATTCACAAAAAAGTAACCGGCTCGGTGACGGTATTCGCCTTTGAAGCCGGTCAGGGCCTGAGTGAACACACCGCGCCGTTTGACGCCATGGTGCATATTCTTGACGGTGAGGCTGAAATTACTATTGCAGGCACTCCGCGGCAGGTGAGCGCCGGGGAGCTTATCATCATGCCGGCCGGCAAACCTCATTCGCTCAAAGCCATCAAGCGTTTTAAAATGATGCTGATCATGATCAGGTCTTAAAGAGTCTTTTTCCGGTGCGTAGCGGTGAGAAGGTCTAGCTGCTTGGGATCAGACAGGGTTTGAACCTCTAGCGTTCAGACAGGCTATGGGGCAGATTGAAAGATCGTTAGCTGTGTTGTTTCGTAGTACTGATGCGCGCGGAAGGGGAGAGCCAGCGCCCGGCAGACGGCCTGAACCTTCTGATAGTTTTGACGGAGATCCGCTTCTGTGCCGCCGTTGCGGACAGCAGATCACCAGTGACACCCAGCGCATCAGCGTAGATAGTGCACATGAACATACCTTTGCCAATCCAGAAGGAATTCTATTTCACATCGGTTGCTTTGGACATGTCCAGAGTTGTCAATTTAGCGGTGAGCCGACAGCACAATGGAGTTGGTTTAAGGGCTATCAGTGGCGTGTTACGTATTGTGCTGAATGCAACTTGCATTTGGGCTGGCGTTTTAGTTCTGGCGACCATATTTTCCATGGACTTGTATTGCAAAATTTAAGTAAACTTGTATAGCGCATGAGCCTGATGCGATCTACTTTGCGACAAGAGCGGACGCTGCCGATATAGAAAAATAAAACCGTTGAGTAGTGCCATAAATTTTCTTGGCAGCCCTGTTTCTATCTGCTATAAGAACAAGTGGGTAATGGAAAATAGAGTATAGATAATCCTGAGAGGAGGAACCCCATGAGTCAGAAGGAACCCACGTGCAAAGGTGAGCATAGTGGGCATATTTGCCTGCTTGCCAGCAATGATAAATTCGAGGAAATTAAGCTACTTACAAAGCAACCCATGTTTCTTTGCTTTAACTGTGGTCGCGTTGCCGACTCGGATAAAAATCTTTGTAACCCGATGCCCCTGAAGTAGCGCCTTGAAGTAGGCGACTACGATCTTACCGGGGAGGGCATCATTCGGCAGGCCGCACTTTTGGGGGCCTGCTTTTTTCTTGTAGTGAGGAGTTTTAATTTTTTTAAGGAGATACCTGTCATGGCCGTTTCAATACCGGAAAAACATATTGCTAAAGCCATTGCCCGGTTTGAAGCCCGCAGCAAAAAACCGGCTGCGCATTCTCAGACCAGCCGCATTGCTAACATAATAACCTTGTCTAGGGATTATGGAACGGATGGTCATGCAATTGGTGAAATGGTTGCCGGAAAGTTGGGTTTCAGCCTCTGGGATCGTGAAATACTTGACATGCTGGCGGGTGAGTCGGGCTGGAAGCTGCAGGCGCGCATGTTCGAGGCGCTTGATGAAAAATCCCAGGGCGCAATTGATGCCGTGGTGGCCGATTTTTTCGGTGGTCTGGAAAGAGATACTTACTTTCACCTGCTGCCCAAGGCTATCTGTACGATTGCACATGAAGATGCAGTGATTGTCGGACGCGGTGCCCACTTGATCCTGCCGCATGCTTTTCGGGTTAAATTGGAGGCATCTCTTGCAACGCGTGTTCGGGCTGTTGCCGAGCTTGAGGGTATAGCTGAAAAGTCGGCCCGTCAGAAAATTAATCAGATTGATAAGGACCGTGCCGGTTTTATCAAACAGCTGAGTAAAATAATTTCTGTTAAGCCTGAACTGATTGATTATGATCTGCGGATCAATGTCGATCATATCAGCAGTAAAAATGCTGCCCAAACAATTTTCGATGCCTTTGAGCGCTTCATGAGCGATAAGAAATAATCACGACCCGTACGATCGGAACTCCTCTTCTATGAAACACGCCGAGTTTGTTCATCTTCATGTCCATACGCAGTTTAGTTTGTTGGACGGGGCCATCCGGTTCACCGACCTGTATAAAAAAGCCCGTGAATTTCATATGCCTGCTGTTGCCATTACCGATCATGGTAACATGTTCGGTGCTATTGAGTTTTACCGGGGTGCGCTTGATGCGGGTCTGCGTCCTATTATCGGGTGTGAATTTTACATGGCGCCGGGCAGCCGTCATGTCAAGGAGGGCAAGGGCAATTTTCATCTTGTTTTGCTCGTTCAAAACCAGAAAGGCTATAAAAACCTTAGCAAACTGGTAACAAAAGCTAATTTCGAAGGGTTTCACTACAAGCCGCGTATTGATTTTGAGTTGTTGCAGGAGCATCATGAAGGCTTGATCGCGCTATCGGCCTGTCTGGGGGGTGAAATACCTTCGGCCATTCTGTCGGACGATATGCCGCGTGCTGTTGAACTGGCTGATAATTACCGCTCGGTTTTTGATGATAATCGTTTTTTTCTTGAATTGCAGGATAATGGAATTCCCGAGCAGGCAAGAGTCAATACAGGATTGATGGAAATTGCTTCTAAGCTGGATCTGCCCCTGGTAGCAACCAATGATTGTCATTACCTGACGGCTGATGACGCGCTTGCCCATGAAGTTTTGCTGTGTATTCAAACCGGCAAAACCATGAATGATCCAAAACGGATGAAGTTTTCAACGGACTCACTGTATTTTAAGTCACCCCAGGAAATGGAGGCTTCATTTTCACATGTGCCGGGAGCCTTAAAAAATACCGTTGCAATTGCCGAACGTTGCACCCTTGATTTTAAATTTCATGATTATAAATTTCCGCACTACGAAGATCCCTCTGGTGAGGATAATACCGAGCTGTTTGTACGTAAATCCAAAGAAGGGCTGCAGGTCAGGCTGGAGAAGTTAAAACAGACGCATCCCTCGGAGTTCGTTGAACGAGAAACCGAATACCATCAGAGGCTTGAAGATGAAATCGGCATGATTAAAAAAATGAACTTCACGACCTATTTTTTGATCGTCTCCGACTTTATTAAGTATGCCAAGAACAACGGATGTCCGGTCGGCCCGGGGCGCGGATCTGCCGCTGGGAGTCTGGTTGCATATAGTCTTGAAATTACTGAAATAGATCCCATCAAATACGGTCTTTTGTTCGAGCGTTTTTTGAATCCCGAGCGGGTGAATCCTCCTGATATCGATGTTGATTTCTGCATGGAAAATCGGGGCCGTGTGATTGATTATGTTACCAATAAATACGGTCGTGAGAATGTGGCCCAAATTATTACCTTCGGTAAAATGATGGCCAAGGGTGTTATTCGGGATGTCGGGCGAGCGCTTGATTTGCCTTATAAAGAGGTGGACATCATTGCGAAGCTTGTGCCCACTGATATTGGTATCACGATTGACAAGGCTGTCGCACAGGAGCCTCGTCTTCGGGAACGCATGAAAAGCGATCCCCAGATCGCGAATTTGATAAAAATTTCAAAAGCGCTTGAAGGGCTTCATCGTCACGCGTCTACGCATGCAGCCGGGGTTGTTATTTCCGATAAACCGCTGGACTGTTATTTGCCCCTGTATAAAGGTTCACACGACGAAGTTCTTACCCAGTACTCCATGAACGATGTCGATGCGATCGGGCTGATAAAATTTGATTTTCTTGGCCTGCGAACCTTGACCGTGATTCAGAAGGCCGTCACGCTCATCAATGCCGATTCAAAATATCAATTGCCCGACATGAACGATTTGCCCCTTGATGATGCTAAAACCTATGAACTGCTCGGTTCCGGTGAAGCTGAAGGGGTTTTTCAGCTTGAAAGCTCCGGGATGAAGGACCTTCTGCAACGGTTGCGGCCCGGTTCTATTGAGGATCTTACTGCTTTGATCGCCCTGTATCGTCCGGGACCGCTGGGCAGTGGTATGGTTGATGATTTCATAAAGGGCAAACATGGTCTGAAGGAAGTAGAGTATCCGTTGCCGGAGCTGGAAAGCATTTTGCGCGAAACCCATGGTCTTATTCTCTATCAGGAACAGGTCATGCAGATTGCACGAAGGCTGGCTAATTTCTCTTTGGCCGATGCCGATCTGTTGCGCCGGGCAATGGGTAAGAAAAAAGCTTCAGAAATGGCCAAGCAGAAAAATAAATTTTTAAGCGGTGCACAGAATAATAAGATTGATCCCGGCAAGGCCACGTTGATTTTTGATCTGATGGCAAAGTTTGCTGAATATGGATTCAATAAGTCCCATAGTGCAGCGTACGCCTATATTTCTTTCCAAACAGCGTATCTGAAGGCGCACTACCCGGTTGAGTTCATGGCCGCTCTGTTGAGCTGTGAAATGGACAATACCGATAAGGTTGTTAAGCATATCAGTGAATGCCGCGAAAAAAATATTGATGTGCTGCCCCCCGATATTAACTTTAGCCGTCAGGACTTTACCGTTTTTGAAGGTAAAATTCGGTTCGGCCTGGCTGCGGTGAAAAATGTCGGCCTGGGCGCTATTGAGTCAATTCTCAGCGCCCGCGATAGCGAAGGTGAATTCACCCGTCTTGCTGATTTTTGTACTCGTATTGATTTGCGCAAGGCCAATAAAAAGGTGCTTGAAAGTCTGATCAAATGCGGAGCCTGTGATTGTCTTGGTAAGAATCGAGCTCAACTTCTGGCCGTGCTGGAAGAGGTGGTTGGAATGGCGCAGCGCAGGCAGAAGGAAAAAGAACAAAAACAGGTGAGTATGTTTGAAATGATCGCGGAAACGACAGGGCAGGATGATGGTTTTGATATTGACTATCCTGATATTGAGAATTGGGATAAGAAACAACGTCTGGCTTTTGAAAATGAATGTCTTGGTTTCTATATCACCGGGCATCCGCTTGACGACTATCGTCAAATTCTTAAATCCTGCACCACCATTACCGCCGCAGGGGTTTTATCGGCCACAACTGAACGAGACGTGATGATCGGTGGAATAGTCAGCACTCTGCAGAAGAAAACCACAAAGAAGGGTGAGCCCATGGCGATTGCTTCGTTTGATGATCTCACTGGCAGTATTGAAGTTCTTGCCTTTGGGGATACTTTTCGCCAGTCTCAGGATCTTTTGCAAAGTTCACAGCCTCTCTTGATTAGAGGGCGTATCGGGCTGGAGTCTGAAAACAATAATAAAATTTTTGCCGACGAAGTTCATGAACTTGACAGGGCCCATGAATTTGCACAACCTGATGTTCATGTGCAGTGCGCTATTAACCGGTTGAATAATGATGAACTTGATCGCTTGAAAATAATTTTGCATAATAACCCCGGTAAATCAAAGGTGTTTTTGCATCTTGTTATTCCGAATAGCGGTGAGACCGTTATCGGCCTGGGAGATGAGTATTACGCAAGCGCTTCGCCTCTGTTGGTGACTGAGATGGAGTCTATTATGGGCAAGCACAGCGTTACGTTGCAATAGCGGTCTTTTGAAAAATTCCCATCTGCGGCGTTGTCGATCATGCGTGTAGCCTCAGCAACGGAAATATAATCATGCCCTATGATCAGCGCATCTATCGTTCTTATTCCGCCAGTCAGGGGCTAGTGTCATTTACTGTCGGAACGCAGGAAACGGATCTCTTCATCACTGCCTTATCGGATCTAGGCCCTCAGGCCCGGTCGGCAATCCAGGATGTACGTACTGTTATTGAATCATATATCCTTCAACGACCCGATTTCAAAACAAGCCTTGTGCCTATTGCAGCAGACCAGCAGGCGCACGAGGTTATCAGGAGTATGCTTGATGCGGCCCGGGCTTGCGGTGTTGGACCTATGGCCGCGGTCGCAGGTACTGTGGCCGAATATGTCTCCCGAGTATTGCTGGAGTATTCTACGGAAATCATTGTTGAAAACGGCGGCGATCTTTATTTGGATACTGATCGCGAACTTACGATTGGTATTTTTGCGGGTCCTTCGCCGTTAAGTGAGAAAATCGGGCTTAAAATTGCTCCGCAAGATATGCCGCTTTCGCTCTGTACCTCTTCCGGTACGGTCGGTCCATCGCTTAGCCTGGGGCGGGCTGATGCGGTAACGGTGCGTTCGCGTTCGGCCGCTCTGGCTGACGCGGCGGCCACTGCTATTGGCAACATGATCTGTCAGGCATCCGATATCGCCGCCGGCATACAGGCTGCCCGCAAAATTGAAATGCTTGAAGGTATTCTCATTGTCAAGGATGATCAAGTTGGTGCCTGGGGTGATATGGAACTGGTTGCGCTTGAGAATGAACCTGTAGATACACATGAGTGCAGTTGATTTGATTTAATGTTGTACACAAGGAGGAAAAATTCGAATGAAGACAATTCATGCGCCATGGCGAATCGGCTACATCCTCGCTCCTAAGGGAAAGGATTGTTTTTTGTGCGTGAAGCGCACACGCGGCTATCAGAGGCGGCATTATATTTTGTGTGAAACAGTGGCCTGCTATGTGATGTTGAATAAGTATCCCTATAGTGCCGCGCATGTCATGGTGGTGCCTAAACGTCATGTTTCGGATCTCGATAGTTTTGAAGCGGACGAGCTGCTTGATTTTATAACACTGACGCGTGATGCCACGAGGATTCTTAAAAAAGCTGTAGGAGCCCATGGCCTCAATCTCGGTGCCAACCTTGGCAAGGCCGCCGGGGCAGGGCTTGAGGAACATCTCCACTTTCATATTGTTCCACGCTGGAACGGTGACCACAATTTTATGCCGGTGCTGGGAGATACATACGTGTTGCCGGAATATCTTGAAGACACCTATACGCGTTTGTTGCCGCATTTTGAGTAAACCGGCATTTATGTTTCCCTGAGGCAGGGTGCAATTTTTTTGTTGTAGGTTTTCGTCGATGCGAGATCATTGTACATCCGATTTACTACAGCGCAAACAGCGGGTCCGTGCTGAGGCCCTGGCCGTTCGTGAGAATCTGGATAGCAGACTCAGGGCTGAAAAAAGTACTCTGATTGTGCAAAGATGTCTGAGACTTGAACTGTTTCAAAATGCACAATGCATTTTTGTCTATATCTCTGTACGGAGCGAGGTGCAGACCTATGCGATTTTAAAGGCAGCTTTTGAGCAAAAGAAAATAGTCTGTGTACCGCTGATAGACCCTGAAAAAAAAGAGATGCATGCCTGTGTAATACATGATCCCTTACGAGACCTCCATCCCGGCATTATGGGTATTCCTGAGCCCGACCGCTTAACCTGTCTAACAGTATCAGCGTGTGATATTGATTGTGCACTTGTGCCGGGTCTTGCCTTCACTGAGCAGGGACATAGAATCGGCTATGGTGGCGGGTTTTATGACCATTTTTTGAATGGATGGCCGGGCTCCAGTTGTGCCTTAGCCTTTGAAGAGCAAATCGTTGCAAACCTTCCTTTCGATCCTGACCAAGACGTTGCGGTTGGACATATCATTACTGAACAACGTGATATTAACTGCGCGCTTTAAAGGCGTATAGTGAGAATTCGGGATCAGGGAAGGCTCTTTGGTTCTCTGTGCTGTTAATCTATGCTCGCTACATACAGTTAATAAAAAAAGGGGGATTCACTGTTGTGAATCCCCCTTTATCTATCATGCTATTGCGAGTGGTCGGTGTTACTTGACAGTAACAACAATTTCAGTTTTTTCAGCACCCTGTGCAATGTGCGTCTTGATTTTGACTGTTGCTTTTTTATCCATTTTAGCTTCTTTCACAATGCCTGCGATAAAGGATTCATCCATTTTCACCAGGGCTTTATGATAGTCTTTGGGTGCCTGGAACATATCGGCAACCTGCACAAAGGGATCAGCGGCTGCAACAACTACGGCCTTATTTGTATCGGCCTCAGTCACCTTGCCAGCAATGTACTTTTTGTTCATGCAATAGGCGATTACCTGTGCCAGTTCTTTTGCAGTTTTTACGCGGCCGATTTCAAGCTCCAGCCGTGCTTCCTTGACCCACATGGGCGGGTAGGTAGCCCAGAGCTCATTATAAATCTTTTGGGCCTTGCCCTTAACATTCAGGAAAAGCTGCAGCCATGCAAAGAAATCAACAGCAAAAAAGCCTGAAAAAGTAGCCGGGCCCTGTTCATCAAAAGAGCGTTTCTGCTTTTTCAGCACATAACTAACTGGTTCCTGTGTGCCCATTTCAAGATCAATGAAAGTCTTTCTGACTTCCGGCAGAGGCATGTCAGGGTTGGCTGCGCGGGTACGCATAATAATCTGGCAGGCACAGGCGCTGCCGTCGCGGCAGCGACCAGTGGGTAGGTCGACCAGTACGTCTTCTTTCAAGCCGTTCTTTTTTGCTTCCTCAATCAGAGCCCAGATATAGACATACGTCAGATAGACTTCCTGACGGTAGTAGTCATGGCGGCAGTAGGTGTTGTCATCGGGGCCGTAGGCAGGGTTGGCGCACCAGAGTATATGGCCGACATGCTCGTCCTTCTCATTGCGACGGGTAATGTAGAGCGCTGGAACTCCCGTGAAGCAGTCTTCAACAATTCTACCGAGTGTGGGCAGATCCGTGACCTTTTTAAGCCCGAATTTATCCATTGCACCGGCGAAACCAAGTTTTGCCAGCTCAGACCAGACGTTACCGTAGTATTTCAAGCCGTCTTCCTCGCCGAGGGCCGGTTTGAAGGTGCGCCAGATATAGTATACGTGTCCAAAAAGTGAACGCAACGCATCAACGGTTAACGCCTTCGTTGATTTTTTCAAGAGTTTGCCGTGCGCTTCCATAAACGGAAGTAATGGGTGCTGTGCCATGAAAAAAACCTCCTTAATTTGGTTATTGTTTGTTACCAGTTATGTTAGTTACTTATTTTTCTTTTTCGGCTTAAAACGATAACTGAATTACGCTGGCATGTCAATGTAATTGTGCCTGTGCTTGACAATTAAGCGTTGATAACGTATTGTTTAAAAAGATGTTATTAAGATTTTTTTGAAGGTGTTTGACTAACAACTATGGTTGGATTTCACACGCAACCTTTGGACGACGACAGGAATTTGACCAGATATAATAATTATAATTTTTTCATCGTAGTGGAGGTCTTCGGTCAGGACTAACTATCTCCCGGCAGTTAGTAGTGGGATCCTGTGACTTCGAAAATGACTGAAGCCTGACTATTGGGACATTAGCAGATAACCCCCATGTTGATTGATAATTATCATCGCCACATCAGCTATTTGCGTATCTCTCTGACAGATCGTTGCAATTTGCGCTGTATTTATTGTATGCCCAAAGAGGGCATCAGCCTGTTGGGCCACAAAGATGTGCTGACTTTTGAGGAAATTGAGCGGATTGCTTCAGTAGCAGTCAGGCTTGGAATCAGCAGAATTCGAATTACCGGGGGGGAGCCGCTCGTGCGCAAAGGCGTTATTGAACTCTCCGGCGCATTGATGAAGCTGCCCGGGATAGAAGATATAAGCCTGACTACCAACGGTATTTTGTTGACCGAACATGCGGCTGCCCTGCGCCGTGCCGGTATACGTCGCATTAACATAAGCCTTGATACCCTTGACGCGGAAAAGTTCAAACGGATTACTCGTGGCGGCGATATTCAGAGAGTCTTGGATGGTATTAGCGCGGCGCGGCGGGAAGGTTTTTCTCCGATTAAAATCAACGTAGTAGCTATGAGGGGCATCAATGATGATGAGATTGCAGAGTTTGCTCGCCTGACGATTGAGCGCCCGGTACATATTCGTTTTATTGAGTTTATGCCGGTTGGTGTTGCAGTTGACTGGGATAAAAACAGTTTTATTTCCAGCAGTGAAACCCGTGAGATTATCAGTCGCGTCGGCACGTTGCTCCCGGTTGATCGGTGCAGCAAGTCAGGGCCGGCGGAGATGTATCGGCTGGATGGGGCCGCCGGGCAGCTGGGGTTTATTTCCCCCTTGAGTAATCATTTTTGCGATACCTGTAACCGCATGCGTTTGACGGCTGACGGGAAGTTGCGTACCTGTCTGTTTTCAGATGAGGAATTTGATTTGAAAACATTTTTGCGCAGCGGTGTTAATGATCAAGTTTTGGAAAATGCCATTTCCGAGGCAATCAAGTCAAAACCCAAGGGACACAGCTTTAGTAAGCCGTCGTTTAAGAAGTGCCGGCGCAACATGTCTGCTATCGGCGGATAACAGGCTGTTGAAAAAAGTCCGTCTGCGGCGTTGCATGTACCATTCGTCATTGCGGCGTACACGTACGTACGCCTCATTCCCCATGATGGCACGTGCCTGCACCCAGACATTTTTGAACAGCCTGTACTGCCAAGACTTCCAGTAATCCGGTTATAGTAGAGAATCCAGCTTCGCTTTCAGGGCTTCCTTGGCCTGCATGCCGACCATCTGTTCGGCAACCTCTCCGCCTTTAAATATGATAATCGTCGGGATACTGCGGATACCATATCGTGCCGCCAGGTTCGCCTGCTGGTCAATATTTACTTTGGCGATTTTTATTTTTCCACTGTATTCAGCGGCCAGCTCATCAAGAACAGGTGTCAGCAGCTTGCATGGCCCGCACCATTCGGCCCAGAAATCAACCAGCACTGGAACCTCTGATTTTTGGATAACGCCATCAAATTCTTCTTCAGTTATATTCATATCTTCACTCATTGTCGTCCTCCGTTTTCAGGATAAAATTTAAGTTGTATATGTTTTTTTTAACATGGGTATTGGAATTCTTCAAGTAAAAATAAGGATATTTCCGCCGGTGGTAAGGGCGATTTTAATGTTCACTGTTGTTCCTGTTTCAGCAGTTTTCTAATCGGTTTGTGCTTTTATCGGAAGCATATAGTCAAACAGCGAGTAACCCCATTGCATAAGCATTTTTTCAATCCGTGCAAGGGGGAACCCAACGACATTATAGTAACATCCTGTAATGCGTTCAACGATAAGTGAGCCATATGCCTGAATGGCATATGCTCCGGCTTTATCCAGCGGGTTAATGCGTTTCAGGTAACATTCAATTTCATGCGTGCTCAGATTGCGGAATACAACGCTCGTTTTCTCGGCGTTAACGAGCATTCGGTCGTTTTTCACATCTTTAAGGCACACGCCGCTGATGACGTCATGTTTTTTGCCGTTGAGCATGTGCAGAAAGTGATGGGCTTCGTCCATTGAAGAGGGTTTGCCCAGCACCCGGCCGCAGTGCACAACAACCGTATCTGCGCCGACAACAATACCTTCGTTCAGGTCCGTGGCTACCGCTAGGGCTTTGCCGCGCGCATTGGTCTTTACATAGCAGCGCGGTGACTGTCCGTCAGTATGGGGCGGCTCAACAAATGAGCTGGGAACAGTATTGAATACTATACCCATGTTGCGCAGCATTGCGTTGCGCCGCGGTGATGCTGAAGCCAGAATAAGGTTTTGCGGGTTCATTGTTACTGCCTTGAGTGCTATGCTCACTACCTGTGAAACTGTGACTTTGTATTATTTTTGTAATAGTCTATCATAGTTTAGTGTGTTACGCACATGCCGTGTATGGTGAAAAAGGTATTGACGTTTAACCTTTTTGCAATTACATTACATTGCATTGTAAATCATATACTTTCAAGATACATTTCGATTGAACCAGTAACAACGATTCAGGAGACTGCTATGAGGGATAAGCGTAAACTCAAAAGGCGACACCTGATTTATTATTTGCATGTGCAGGAACGAGCTTCCGGAAAACCTATCGGTTCTCTTGTTGATATTTCAACCGAAGGTATCATGATTATGAGTGAACAGCCGATTGAGCTCGGAACGGTACTGGAGTTGAAGATAATGCTTGAGTCGGAGATGAGCGATAAACAATACCTGTATTTTGATGCCAGCGTACTCCGCTGTGAAAAAAGCATTAACGGAACCAATTATGATATTGGATGCAATCTGCTGAATCTTTCCGATGAAGATTTTTGTGAAATTGAAATGATCATTGATGAGTTGGGTTTCAAGGATTAGCGGGCAGTAGGCGTCTGCAGTCAGCAGAGTGGAGTATTGATTTGGGAACAGAAGGGGCGCATCACGATGCGCCCCTTTTTTGTAACGTGCTGTCGAGCGTTCAGGCTTCCCCGTGTGCGTTGAATTGCTGCATGCTCGGGAATAGAACATGAGCTTTTTGTCGGATGACATGCAAAATAATATGCTAGCCACACGTTGATGTGGGACGTCCCCGCCCCTTTTTACATTGCGAAGTATTTTTTAATTTCTTTACTGCACCTACAATGTCCTGAAATTCTTTTATGATTTCGCCATCCTGTTGAACTCTTTTGATATAGTAGTAAAATGCCAAATTTTCACTGGGGCAAGATTTCCACTTATGACAGTTTAGGTTTCCAGAGGTCAGGTGCAGGTAAGGACATCCTCCCATACATATAGGGAGCAAAAGACATTCGGTACACTCTGTTTTAAAAACATCCCGGCCTTGCCACTTTTGAGCATTTTCTCTCATTAACTTTGTAGCAGGTTTGAGCAGATGACCAATCTCAGCCTGAGTATTGGATACATCGTTCCAACAGTTAACAATTCCGCCAGAAGGTGTTACCACAAAAGCGCTATTGTTACCAGCAAGACAAAAAACATTTCTTGCCTGGGGAATTTGATAAGAGGAGAATCCTTTTTGGATAAGTTTCATTTGAGTTTCGATTTCAAGAAGAGAAAATTCCTCGTCAGACAGGCAGTTACCTGCGATGTCTGCGCATGCCTCAGTATATGGGTAGGTTTGACCAAGGTAGGGATAGACTAAATTTTCCAACCCTTCTTTATTCAGCAAATCAAGCAATTCCTGAATGTTCTCTCGATTTGTTTCATCTACATTTATCCTCAGAGTGATGTTGATTTGGCCGGCAGCATTCTTAATATTTTTAAAAATCTTTTTAAATGTTTTTCCTCCATTGACTAAACACCTTCGCTGATCGTGAGTTTTCTGAGGGCCGTCCAGTGTTATTTGAACCCTGTTAATTTTTAGCTGTTTTAATCTTTCGATATTGACTTTTGTCAGAAGGTATCCGTTTGTGATCATATGGGCTGAATACTTTATCTCTTTTTCTTCAGCCATCTTTATGAAAGAATTGGATAGCCGTTTAATTATATCCATTTGCAATAATGGTTCTCCGCCAAACCATGTGACTGAAAAGGATCCATCCTTGGTAATGTGTTCTAGCTGTTGCTTCACAAATTGGATCAAGGCTGATTCAACTTCAGGGGTCATCTTTCCTTTTTCTTTTTTCTCATAACAGTAAATACAATTGAAATTGCATTCAAGAGAAGGAAGGATGGTAAGCCCTAGTCGGTTTGTCTGGTTTCGTGACTGATAATAATCGTTATTTAGATAGTCAATCTCGGAGATATTATTTTTTAGGAGAAAGCCCTCTTTAGCCAACAGTTTTTTGATCTCGGCAGCCCGTTTATTTTTTATTCGGCTAAGAGGGTTCTTTAAGATCTTTTTTACAATTGGGGCTTCTAAAGAATTAAAGGGAACCAGTTTTAGAGTATAAAAATTAAAGAGCAAAAAGGTACTGTCCGGCAACGATGTAGTATAATTATAAAATGAGGGTTTCATATGCGCCTATAAGTAATAAGATAAAAAGTAAAAGCAATCACTCCTTAAAGAATCAAGCAGTGATTGCTTTTACTTTGTAGGGGATCTATGGTCTTTTTTTGAATAAGGGTTGAGTTACCCCCTGTTTTTTATGCTGCAAGGGCATATATACTTTTTTCTGTTTTAGCATTGTTTCGATTTGCCTGGCCAGTGCCTGAGTTGATGTTACATTAAAATGGGTCATCAGATCCTGTACGTAAGGATCCGATTTAAATTTATTTAGAAGATCGTAAATAGTGTTAATTTTAGCATTTTCCCCTGGGCAACTAGGCCGTGAAAAATTGCCAAAACATTGATCACCAACTTCTGGGCATTCAGTTTCATTAATGCTGGTACATTCTTTAAGCCCTGGGCAAGTACCAATAACTACGCCACAGACTTCAAGGTCTGAACAAGAACCCCACATGTCAGCACAAACTTTGGCTGAGTTTTTTCCGAAATGTACACTACAGGATTTTAAGTTTTGAATGCCTTCTCTTATCGAATCAAATTTCCCTTTATCAATAATTTGTGGAGGTAGGTTGCCTGGTTTTCTAACCTCCCTGATCATTACCAACGGGGTGTTCCTGCCGAACTCGCTTTCAAAGACCTTTGTGTTGTATCCGCTCAGTTTTACTTTTAACATCTTTAATTGTTCAATGGTTTGAGCATCTGCACTTGATAAAAGAAGACTCAGATCAGAGATGCTGACACCAGTAGCCAATGCAATAATTTGCATGATTCGAGACATTGCTTCTCTGCGTGTTAGTTCTCCTCTTTTCATTTTCTTATCTTTCCATATTAGTTGACATTGAGTTTAATGCTGAAGTGTTCTTGCGGCCGCTGGCATAATAATGAAGGCTAGTGCACTTTTGCCGAGATTTTTTATCAACTCCGCGCAAAGGGGAATTCTTTGGCACAAACTGCTCTGTGTAAAAGTTACTTTATAATATGCAGTGTATATGTTGTTTGTGTTTTAAATTCTGTAGACGGGCACTCGGGTGATCTTTGATGGATTTCGGGCTCTGTCTGCACTTTCGTGACCTGGCATCCATCCCTGAATTCCGGAAATGTGATCAATCTCGGCTTTCCCGGTTTTGACTGTTCAGCAAGCGAAGGGAAGTCGATACAGTGACCATCTTTACATAAGGTACCTTTCATATTACAGTCCTCCCGCTTGAAATTCGTTAATTCAACATGTAATGGCACTTTATCACCAAGTTCCAGTTCGCCTTTAACTGTAAATGATTCGACACAGTTTCCTTCTGTTTCGCTTGATCCGCTTCCTTCTTCGCCAGATCCCTTTATGGATGTTGTCCATTCGCTGGTTACAAACCCCTTGCCGGAAATGAACCTGTCATCTTCCCAACTAAAACCACGTAAATCACAGTCTGCATAACCCTCAATCGTTGATTCCATGTGAGAAGAAGCGTAGGCTCCAATTGCCTTAGCCTCGCATGATGCTATACGGTATATTTTTATTTTTATCTTTATCTTAGAAGCCTCAAAACCAATGTCAGGCTTTTTGGGAAGTTTGGCAGGTACTTTAGGCTTTTCGTCCTCCTCGTTGCAGCCGACAATAAAGCAAAATAGCAGCAAAGGTAACAAGACTAAAATCAAATGCTTACATTTCATCTATCCAGTAATCCCTTTCACATAAAAATTTTATTGTAAATTAGAATGGGTTGTTCCATGATGACTTCCAGTCGACAACCTCATAACCCCTTTCACGCAGGCAGCGTTCAACACACTCTTTATACGCAGGGCAGGGCTCATTGGCCTTGAATATATTGGTGGAGATCTTAGCCATGGCAGCACCCACTGCGCCGGATGCCGCTCCTCGTCCTGCATTGTCCATCATTGTATCAGTATCTGTGCCAGCCGAAATACTGCCGGCTGCGCTAGCCCCGGCAGCGGCAACCGCACCAGCTGAGCCCTCGACAGCTACATCCTTGGCGATACCTTCAGCAGCGGTATCTTTGACATATTTGTCGGCCAGCGCGCAGCATTGGTTAATGTCGCTCTGTGATTGTTGTTGCCCTACATGAACGAGGTGGTCGTTTGGGTAAAGATTTGGACTTGCAGACGAAGCACAACCAGCTGCAAACAAACAGCCGAAAATTATCCAAAATGCTTTCATTATCTTTCCTCCTTAAACTATGTATTGGTTTTATGATAAATTGTTGCCTAACTATATTGGGAATTGTTCGCCGTTTCCCTGTAACCCTAGCCCCCCTTAGTGGGTTCTTCTATTAATAGGGCAGTCGTAAATCTGGATTTCAAGTTTCATATCAAAAAAATGTATACTTAACTTACCTCCACATTCAGGCTTATTAATAAAAATTTGGAAGGGTACGAATTTATCCTTATCTTCTAAATCGACTTGTGCCCATTTAACCTCTTTTGTTTCGTAAGCATGAAACGTGACTTGTTGAGTAAAATTTTGTTTATCATAAATTAAAGTAAACGGAACTTTATAACTGTACGCTGTTATATTTTTCAATGTACATGTTATTTCTACTGGGGAAGAACAACGCCACTGATTATCGCTTTCCCATATTCTAGATTGGGCGCAGTCTGAAGTTGTAAATATATACTTTGCTTTGGCGCCCTCATAAGTCTTGTCGTACATAATGCGCGATCTTTTGCCGCTACGGATGCTAACTGTGGCAGGTTCAAGTAATATGTCATCGCGACTGTTCAAACATGTTCTATAGGGCACGGGTAGTTTTTTAGGTGGTGGTTTTCTGGCTAGTGGTTTATTTATAAATGTGCTTGGGTCAAGCTGTGCAGGGTCTTGTGGCTTGGGTTGTTCGTGCAGCTCTGCTTGCGGTTCAACCCACTGGCTTTTTGCTTCACCGCTCCAGAAAGATATAAGGCAAAGTGATATTATCGCTATACTGATTTTCCTTGTAATTGTGCGTCGTTTCATGATGTTTTCTAATCCTGCACAAAGATTTCAAAAGATTCTCAAATATTACTGACTCTTGCCGGTTTGTTTTTTTTAATAGCTATAATGTATTTGGCCCCGTTTCAATATATTCGTTTGCAGTCCCGTAAACAGCTTCGATAAATTATATTTGTCGTAAGTGACTTAACTGATAGTAATGACTTTTTGTTTTCGTCCACCTTCAAGAGAAGCTTGCCATGTGTGTTGCCTCACCCTAAAGCCGGAAGACTCTGGCTGTTTCTGGTTCTATCGTTCCAAGCCTATGTATAGGCATTTTCTCTGCTATTTCGAACAGTTTTTAGTCACCAGTATTCTTATCATTGGATAATTAGTATCTTGGGTTTTGGTTCTACTTTAGGAAGCGGCTTGGGTTGTTTAATTTTATTTGTAGTGGTTGTTTTTAATACTGGTTTTTTTATTTTCACGGGTGGAGCGGCAGTTGATGATTGTATGGATTCGTTTGTGTTATTTACTGTACCGCTCGGGGAGGTATGTACTGGCTCCAGACGACCGACTTGTGACTTTTTTAGGGATTTATCCTGGTCGTTTTGACTTTCTCCCTTTACAGCAATGTCATTATCATGTTGTTTCTGCTCCTCTGCAGTTGCTCTGGTGTTTTTCAAAAAAGCCTCCATGGCCTGTTCAGTGCATCCAATAAAAAATATCATTATGGGGATCAAAAAAAGATAAGGGAAAATTATTATGAATTTTTTATGCATACCTTCTCCTTTGCTGGCTATTAATGAGTTATGGGTTACAAAAAATCTATATACAGGCGTGTTTAAACGCACTTTTCAAGTCATGCTCGAAAGTTACATGCGTTGCTCTTTTAATTTTTTTAAGTATTTTCTTATTTACTTCAAAATGTCAAGTATTATTTAAGAAGGCGTGCTAGCCGTATTTAATTGCTTCGTCTGATTGGCAGACAGGTTGCGAATTGCCAACCTTGAATCTTTTTCCCCTCCTAACTTCGCACTTCCAACTGTGCTACTTTTCCGTGCGTACGGGAGGGCGCATGGCGTGTTCAATGGCCTCATACTCACGGGCGGCTATGCGGGCTTTGTCAAGCCAATCCAGCACCTCCGGAGCAACATCCTTAGTTTGAGTCTGCACTAATTCCTTAATATGTTTCAGCAGTAACAAGGTGTAGTAGCGTTTATCCTGAACGAGATATTCGCAACCCGGGCCGCAGGATCTTTTTTTCTTTGCATGCGTGCGGATTTCAAATCTTGCCATGGTTGCAATTTTTTTTATTTCATCAAAATCTAACTGGGCAAAACCTTTTGGGCTAACCGGAAATGTCATGATTTATCCTCTCTATCAATCCAACGCATTGTACAACAGAGTGTAGCCTTTTTTGACATGTCTATCATCTCGACCCTTTCGACATACTCAGGGCAGGCGCAGGGGAGTGAATCTGGAGGGCCATGCTTCCGCATGGCCGTGTGTAAACATGGCGGACGCGCAGAAGCGCATCCCTCCAAAAAAACCATTTATTTTAAATGGCAATGGTACTTCTTTTGTGTTGTATGGTTTAGCGCCAGGCAAATGCAGGCTGTTCGAAGTGGGCAACCCGTGTTGGGTTTCCCAGAATCGCCACTTCGCGAAATTGGTATATCAGAGCCGCAGTCGGTGCGGCAATCCAGCTGTCGCCCACCGGCATCATCAGCAGCGGTCGGTCAGGGTCACCGGAATCCTCAATGATCGGGGCATCCGGTCGTAGCAGCTCAGCAATCGGTATGCGGTGGATTGATGCAACCTCTTGGGGGTTGGGCTGTAGGCCTTTCGCGGTTCCGCCCCAGAGTACGACCGGGGTAATCACATATCCAGAACGGGTGGCGAAATCGTCAAGCCTCCCAAGTACATCTCCAGGTCCCAATGCAAGATCGACTTCCTCTGCAAGTTCCCGCAGCGCTGTGTCTTCAGGTGATTCGCCCGGATCGATTCGTCCGCCTGGCAGGGCCCACTGGCCGGCATGTTTGCGAAGCCGTGACGTTCTGAAGGTAAGGATGAGAGCCGGAGCCCGGTCAGGCAGGCCATCTGTTGACAGATGATTTACTTTCTCTTCGGGGGCATACTCCACAACCACAAGTGCCACCGCTGCCGTGCGAACCTGCGGTAGTGTTATTGTTTGCACTGAAAAACGCAGCAGGTTTTCTTCAATACGTGTGCGTAGTTGTTTGTCACATTGAAGACATGAAAGGTTGTGCATATGCTGTCATCTTTTGTAAACGGTGTTTGCGCACGTTAATAAAGGGCAGGAGTGCTATGGGTATTCTATTCGTGCTGCACGTTGAATGCATAGTCCTGCGTGCCCGGAGAATCAGATGATCCCGCTGAATTGTGAGTGCGCTCAATAAAGCGGAGAAGTCCGTCACGCGCGAGCAGTATCAGCGATGATGTGCGCGTTCCGTAGATTTCACTGTCAATAAATATAGGCGCCAACATGCGTTCCCATACGGATCCAACGCCGGTGTCGGGAAGCAGGCTGTTGTGCGGGCTTTCATTGTTGCGCAAAAGCGTGAAGAGTTTCTCATGATTCAATGCGCCGGGCGCATCAAGTGCATCACGGAACAGGGCTTTCGCAGTAGTAACTTTGGGCCAGGCGGTATCAAGGCGGTAATTGCTCAGGCCATACAAACCGGTTGGCAGTTTCTGGATAGTAGCAATACGGTTTGAGCAGTAGTACAAGCCGGAACTGTCGGCAGCAATCAGGTTGAATCCGTTGTAACTGTCGGCCTGCTGCATAATAGTATTAAGGCAGTCCGACAGCGGTTGATCTGAGAGGACGCACTGTTTGACCAGCAGACCCCGGGAAGGAGCGTTGCTGTTTACCCGATCGGGTTCGCGTACATTGGTCAGAGCAGCAATTCGGCCTGATCGGCTGGCTGCAAGCCAGGTTCCGCCTCCTTCAAGATCAAGGCCGCAGAGCATGTCCTGTTGCTCCTCGCGTACGTTGAGCGCTTCTGTCGGCCGGCAGTAGAACTCATCGCGATTTGAGGCCAGAATCAGCGGGTAATCAGGGTGATAGTTATAGGCGATAAGCATCAAACACATGGTGTGAATAGCCTTTAATTATGACATGCCTGAAAGGGCAGTACTGTATGCGTTTGATTTTGCATGCATGGTTTTCGAATTCGGGTCTGTGGTGTTTCTTAGGGAGATGGGTTTCCAGAGTCGATTGCGCGGCGTTGTTTATTTACCCGCAAAGACCAGTCCGGGTTGTCAAGGTACATTCCAGCCAGACGGTTGAACTCTTCGGCTTGCTTGAAGCTGCCTTTTGCAAGCCAGGCTTCAGCCATGTAGTAATAGCTTTCACCGTTTTGTGGATACAGGCTGATTGCCTGTTCCAGGGTTCTGATGGCGTCATCAATGCGTTCTTGTTGAAGCAGTAGGCGGCCCTGATTACTCAGCTGCAGGGAAGCTTTTTGTCGCGGGTCAGCAGGTGGCTGAGTCTCCGGTATCGGAGCAGGCGGTTCGGTCGGTGTAGGTTGTTCTGGTACAGGAGCAACGGGTGGTCTGCGCAGGGGGGCACAGCCTGTTATAAGCGTCAGAAGCGCAAGGATACATATAACGGAAACGAACACCCGTTTTGTTTTAATGCATGCGATCATAGATTCCTTTCATAAATTTTTTAATACGATTCTTTCCCCCGGCGTTAGGGCATAGTTCGCATGTTTGGTCGGGTTGGTTTTCAACGAGAAAGTATTCTTCGCGCGTTTCGGAACATGCACTGGAATCCGCAAGCATGCCGGATTGTATGCAGATTGTGAGACTGATGATTCCTTGCGGCTGTGCCAGCCAAGTTCCTGAAATATGCTGAGGAATCGCCAGCATTAACTCTGACCAGATTGGTAGCGCCGCACCGGAGCCGGTTGTGTGTGTGCTGCGCGCGTCATCAAAGCCTACCCACACAAGAGCCACAAGATCAGGCGTGTAACCGATATACCATGCATCGCGGTTATTGTCGGTTGTCCCGGTTTTGCCGGCAGTTGGGAAGCTAATACCCCTGGCTGCCAGGCTGCGCGCGGTACCGTAGCTGACAACGCTTTGCAGCAGTGAACTGATGAGAAAAGCTTTGGCAGGTGTTGTAGCCCGCTTGATCTCCATATGTCGCTGCTCCAGAATGCGTTCGTGCTCATCTGCAACCAGACTGAGAGCGCGCGGGTAGGGAAGCAGTCCGTCAGCCGCGAAACAGCAGTAGGCACGGGCAAGCTCAAGCGGTACGACTTCAAAAGCGCCTAAGGCTATGGAAGGATAGGGCTCAAGCGTTGAGGTGATGCCCAGATTGCGAGCGGTGGTGATAATGCGATCAAGGCCGGTTTGCATAGCGGCTGCAACCGCCGGGCGATTGACCGACAGGGCCAGCGCGTCACGCAGCAGCAGTTCCGGCGGCGCGCTGTCGTCATAGTTGTCCGGTGTCCATTCACGGCCGTGTAGGTCATACGTCACGGGTTCATTGGAAAGCATGGTAGCGGGGGTCAGGCTGTCAAGTGCGCTCAGGTATACAATTGGTTTAAAAGCGCTACCCGGCTGGCGACGGGCCTGAGTAATGCGGTTGAACTGGCTGGTTGCATAATCTCGTCCGCCTACGAGGGCCAGAATGGCGCCGGTGCGTGGCTGCATAACAATAACAGCGCCCTGTAGTTTTTTTTCAGGGACAGGGTTTTTAAGGTTTGGGAATTGGGTCTCAAGTCTCTTTAAACCCTTTTCCAGAGCCTGTTCGGCTGCTCTCTGCACATTCATATCCAGCGTGGTATAGATGGTGAGCCCCAGGTCAGCAAGGGCCTCGGGGGAATACAGCTCGTGCAGTTGCCGGGCAACATAGTCCATAAAGTAGGGAGCAGTGCGGGGGCGAATTTCATAACCGGCGGTCTCTATGGGTGTCTCGTTTGCTTTTTGTGCGTCTTCGGGCGTTAGCCAGCCGTTTTTCAGCATGGCGTTCAGAACCGCGTTGCGCCTGCTCCGGCTTCGTTCAGCATGCGTATGTGGTGAATACCTGTTGGGTGCCCTGATGATACCGGCAATTGTTGCTGCTTCGGCTATTGAAAGGGATTCAGCGGGTTTACCAAAATAAAATTTTGATGCCTCGGCAATGCCGCTTATTGAAACAGGTCCTTGCTGGCCAAGGTAGATTTCATTCAGATAGATTTCCAGAATTTCATCTTTGCTGTAGCGTAGTTCCATGCTCAGCGCGATACACAGCTCCTTGAACTTGCGAAGGAAGGTGCGTTGGGGGGTTAGGAAATAGCATTTTGCAAGTTGCTGGGTTATGGTTGAGCCGCCGGCGCGCACTTCACCGTGGCGTATATTGGTGATTAGTGCACGCAGAATGCCGATAGGGTCGATGCCAACGTGTTTGTAGAAACGGTGGTCTTCAGCAGCAAGCACCGCATGAATCAAGTGCCGGGGTATGCTGTCTATCGCAATCAGTTCACGTCGTTCGTGTTGGGATCCGAAGAAAAGCATGATTTCCTCGGGTTCAAGTTCAAGGGTGTACAAAGGCTCATCATTTAAAAGTGCGTGGATGGATTGAATTCGGCCATCCGCCAGGGTTATGCGTACAGGAAATCCCGGCCTTTGGCGGCCCGGAACTGTTAGTGGGCGCAGATTGATCTCAAGCGTGTTGTGATTACGCATACGATATTCGCCTGGTTCATTCGGCAGGCTCTGGGTAGAGCGGTATGCAAGGCTTTGTAGTTTGTTTTGCAAATGGGCGGCAGTTGCCGGTCGGCCCGGATAGAGCAGGGTTGTGTCGGAGTAGACTTTGGAGGGGATATTCCAACGCCTTCCCGCAAAGCGTTCCTGAACCTGACCGGAGACATACAGGGTGTAGAGGGCCAGTATGCCTGTTAACAGAAGGCATGCGTATATGCCAATTTTAAAAGTAGCAAATACGATGCGTCTTTTGATAGAAGGTTTTCTGCGAAGCGATCGTTTGCGGATTGTTTTTTTTTGCGGGCGAGCCATTTTTTGGAGAGTCCGGCATTACAGGGGTGAGTGTCTTATTATCTGTTGTGGAGCGTGCTTCAGCGCGGTAGTACTAACATGGCGTTGAAATTAAAAGTATAGGACTGTCCGCTGAGTGTGTCAATATAAATGCTGGATTTGTAGACCGTAAGCACACAATAGGCCGAGGCCTTCTTGACACGTCCGCAAAAGCAACATATTGTCACAATATGTTGCTGAATGGTTAATGTAATACACTAAAAGACATATAACAGGAGCTAGAGAACAATGGCAGCAAAACGCGCGCAAGAAAGCAGAATTGTCAGTTCAATTTTGATGGTTCCTGAAGATGCAAATCCTGCCGGTAACGTGCATGGTGGCGTGATTGTTAAGTACATTGACGAGACTGCCGGCGTAGTGGCCCATCGACACAGCCGTTCAAATTCGGTAACGGCTTCCATTGACCGCGTGATTTTTCATCATCCTGTTTTCATTGGCAATCTTCTGACTCTCAAGGCCGGTCTGAATATGGCTGGCAGGACATCCATGGAAATCGGTGTCAGGGTTGAGTCCGAAGACCTTTTGACCGGCGAGGTTCGCCACACAGCGTCAGCGTATTTAACCTTTGTGGCTCTGGATGAGTCCGGGCACCCGCATGAAATTCCGGGACTTATTGCTGAAACTGAGGATGAAGTTCGACGACAGTCTCAGGCGTTGAACCGCCGTACAGTCCGTCTTGAAGAGCGCGCACGGGAGAAAGCCGGGGGTTCAATGTGAACCGTCGTTTAATAAGAACATAGCACTTGGTTTTTTTGGGGGAATTACATTTGGAGTCCAGCGTTTTATGCTGGAGGTTTTTTGAAATAATCATCCAGGTATTCTGCAAAACTGCCCTGCTTGATGGAGAAAACCTGTTGCATATCTGATATGTCGCAGGTGCTGCCCCCGGTAAAGGCCGATACAATGCCGCGGGCGTTATATTGATTTTTTGTAACGAAGTCAACGCATCCGGCAATAAAGTTTGCTACAACAAGCGGTACAAAGATAAAGCGAACTTTTTTGTTGAGTACCCTGCAAAACAATTTTTCAAATTCACGGAAGTCATATTCCTCCTCGCCGGCAACTTCAATTATGCGGCGGCATGCCTTCGGGTTGTCAATGGCGTTTGCCATGCACCAGGCCAGGTCTTCAAGCAGTATCGGGCGTATTTTTTCATGCGGCTTCATCAGCATGGGCGCCCATCCGCGTTTGCGAAGCGTTGTGCCTGTCAGCATGGACATGTCAGTTGCCAGACTGGTTATCCTGAGAATTGTATAGTCGACTCCACTGACGGTCAAAAGGTCCTCGACCATCTTCTTGATTTTTCCGTGTTCAAAGCCTCCAAATTTTGCCAGGCCCCAGTAACTGGTATAAATAAATTTTTCAACACCTGCTACACGTGCCCGGCGAATGAGGGCGCAGTTGCCTTCGTAGTCATTTTCCCACAACGCAGACACCAGATGTTCTTTGGCGATATTGGTGGCAAAGCTGCTGATAACAGTTGTAATACCTTGCAGGGCCGCATCCAGTGCGGTTTCATCCTGTAGATCTACACGCACAAATTCAAGGCCGAGTTTTTCAAGACTTGAGACATCGGTAGATTGCCGCACAAGGCAGCGCACGGTTTTGCCGCGCTTGAGAAGTTCCCGAACAGCCGTGTTGCCAAGTAGTCCTGTTGCGCCGATGTACAAAATCATGACCTTCTTCTCCGCTAACTGTTGTGTATACTGTTGATCTGATTAGAGCAGTTTACTTTTTATAGTATAGCTATAAGTATTTTAGGCCTCTTTTCGTCATGCCGGTGAAAGCCGGCATCCAGGGAATTTTACAATGTATTGTCTGGACCCCGGTTTTCACCGGGGTGACGTTTGAAAAAAACAGCTACAGTATTAAAAAAAATGCTCTAGTAGTTACGTACCGAAAGTATACGAGCGCTGCGAATGCACGTCAATCAAAAAGCCTGTTGGAAACTGTGTTTTGATTCTCTTTGTAAAAAGGGGGGGGGCAGAGTTGTTGGCCTGCGATTCTTTGCCGTACGTCATGTGCCTTTGAGCAACATCGGGGTTGCACCAAAGGCACATGCGGAATAATCCAAGCTTATTCAGCCTCTACAGGCATCTCTACGTTCCAGAACCCTTCGGCCCAGTATTTGGCGAAGTGTTCCTTGAAAATATTTTTTCCCATTTTGACCGCAAAGTCCTTGGCAAACAGCTCTCCGATCAGGATATCCATTTTCTGCTCATGAGCGGCGGCATAGCTTTGATCCTGCTGTACCATTGTGGTGCGCTTCAGGTAGATCGGCAGAACCATTGTGAGGGCTTCAGAGGCGGCTGTGTAGTAGGCGCGCCGAACCTCTTCATCGTCGGTCTTTGGTTCACTCAGCTCTATGCGATACGGGCTTTTAAAGGGGTCAAGGTAGCGTGAAATTTTACCGCGGCCCTGTTCTTCTGTGCGCTGGTATTGCTTGACAAGTTCCAGGGCCTCTTTGATAGTGGCTATGTCGTCCCCGAAGAATTCCTCGTAAGAAATTTCGTCTGTGTCAATATTGAAAAAATCAAGAATGAACATGCCGGACACGCCTGCTGCGGGCTTCATAAAATCACAGTGCATGATCGGCGCACGGTAGCCATAACGCGGCACGAGGTTCAGGGTGAAAACGCTGTAGTATTCTGATCCCGGCGGCAGTTCGAACATGCTGACCGTTGCAGCCGACAGCTGATCATTTTCAAATGAGATCAGCTGAATGCCCTGTTCCGAAGTACCAAAGAGCTTGCTGAACGGAAAGCCAAGCTGCAGGGAGAAATTTTCAAAATATTCCGAGATCGCTCTTGGCTGCATACCCTGTTGTTCGAATTGCTCGGTTGACCATTCGGCGAGTTCAGCGTACAAGCCGAAATCAGTGTAGCGTGCGGGTTTATATGTTGCTATAAAAATACCGACAACGACAATGATGAGAACCAATAGGGCGGCGATAATTTTAAGAAACTTTTTCATACTACCTCCTTTAACCAACGGTTGTTTCTGCCAAAAGCCTATAATTACTATACAGAAGTATAGTAATAGTTTCTGGGGCTGTCAATTCAAATGTTGGCTGCGCGCTATCTTTTGATTGACAAGCAGCGACCCTATTTTATAATCACGGTTCAGTTGAGTTTATGGTGTAAGGAATTATTGTATGCATATATTGCTTTCAAATGACGATGGCTACGACTCTGAAGGCCTGTGCTGTCTGGAAACCACCCTTGGTGAATTAGCCACTGTGTGGACCGTAGCGCCCGATCAGGGCCAGAGCGCTATGGGCCGTGCCATTACCCTGCAGCGCCCGCTCAAGGTAACCCAGGTTTCCGAGCGCCATTTCAAGGTCAACGGCACGCCGTCTGATTGTGTCAATCTGGCCGTGAACGGTCTGCTGCCCGTGCGGCCTGATCTGGTGGTGAGCGGCATCAATCAGGGTGGCAATATGGGTGATGATATCTCCTATTCCGGAACGGCTGCTGCTGCATTTGAGGCTACCATACTGGGAATTCCAGCTTTTGCTATGTCGCTTGCCGGTAAGAATAATTTGCAGTTTATGCCTGCGGCCCGTTTTGCTGCGGCTCTGGCTCGCAGTGTGTGCGCTACGGGTTTGCCGCTCTATGTGTTTTTGAATGTGAATGTTCCCGATACCAAGGGGGCTGATATTGTCGATTATGTTATAACCCATCAGGGCCGCAGTGAGTATGCGAAAACCGTTTCGGCGACTACATGTCCTCGTGACTTGACCTATTACTGGCTCGGCGGAAAGGGAGTTGCTTTTGAGGATATAGACGGCTCCGACGCTAATGCGGTCCGCAAAGGCCTTATATCCATTACGCCGATCCGGACGGACCTGACCGATTATACCTCGCTTGAGTTTGTCCGCGGTATGAGCATTGAGGGTTGTAGCCAGAAGTGATGATGTAGTGGTTGAGGTTGTATCTATATGTATTTGTTTTTACTATGATTTTAACTTTATTATAATGTAATACTTGAAGGTCGTATTGTGGTGCGCCCTTTGGTTAATCAGGTTTGGATTTTTATGCAACGACCTTTTATTTTTTCCATAGCTTCCCGTATGCGTATCGGATACATCGTCCTGCTTGCAGCCTTGTTATGCTGCACTGCCTGCCACCGGGGGCCGCTGCCGCCGAGTGGATCATACAAAGCCAATGGCGTTTATCATACGGTGCAGAAGGGCCAAACCCTGTGGCGGATATGCAAGACCTATAAGGTTAGTGTTCAGGATGTCGCAGAGATCAACAACATTAGAGATCATTCCGAGATCAAGGCCGGCAAACGTCTTTTTATTCCCGGTGCAGCCAAAAAGCTTTGGGTTGCCACATCGACCAAAACGTCACGCTCATCAAAAAAGCCTACGAAGTCGGTGCCTGAACCTGCCGCGCCGGTGATCAAGAAAAATGTCGGGATGTTTATCTGGCCCATTATCGGACCGGTCATCAAGCGTTTTGGTATTCACGGCGGGCTGAAGCATGACGGTATTGATATTAAAGGCGCGCCCGGAGCTGATATTCGGGTTTCACGCAAGGGCAAGGTGATTTTAACTGCCCTGCTTGACGGCTATGGCAACACGGTTATTGTGCAGCATGACAGTCATTTTGTAACCGTATATGCTAATTTGGGTGAAATCATGGTTGGGCAGGATCAGCAGGTCAAGCAGTCACAGGTGCTGGGCCGGCTGCAGAGAAGCCCAAAGGAAAAATGTTTTTTGAGTTTTCAGGTGCGTCGCGACCGCAAGGCGCGCAATCCGCTGTTCTATCTTCCTGAAGCACGATAAAAAATTTTCGAACCATATCCAGCTTGTTCGACTGTCTGTTGGTCGATGAGTATAGCCAGTGCTTTTTCGGCCTGTTCGCTGCTCAGGCCCAATGTGCTGCATAGCTGCTCAAGGGTGCAGGGATGTGAGCGCACAAGCGCATGGATGCGGGTGCAGGGGTCAGCATCGTTTACTGCGCCGCCTGTCTGTGAGAACGCCCCAATGACTTCAGAGCGGGAGCCGAACAGGTTGCGGGCACGATCAAGCACGTCATCGTCGACCGCTGCGCAGTTGGTTTCAGCCGGCGGGCGGGTCACCGTGTTGATTTGAATTTTTTCGCAGTCCAATCGGTTTAGATAGTTTGCCAGAGCCTGAAGTTCTTCGCCGGTGTCATTGATACCCCGTACCAGCATGACTTCAACCCAGAGCCTGCCTGTGTAGGCATGGCTGAAGGTCTCAAGCCCATTCAAGAGTTGTGTGAGATCAATGTCAGCGTGCGGCCGGTTTATGCTTTCAAATACGTCCTGGTTAACCGCATCGACTGAGGGGATAACCAGGTCAGCCTGCATCAGATCGGCTCGCACATCCTCAAGGTGGAGAAATGTGCTGTTGGTAATAACAGCAATTGGTAAGGCAGATATGGTTTTAATTTCTGAAATCATGCTGCCGAGTTGAACGTTTAGCGTGGGTTCGCCAGTTCCAGAGAAGGTAATATAGTCAATTTTTTTCCCGGAGTCGATAACCGAGCGCACCTCATCCAGTACGGCCTCGGCAGGTGCGAATATGCCGCGCTCAACGGTTTTTAAAGCGGTTGAACCCAACTGGCAGTACACGCAGTCAAGCGTACAGGTTTTGTCCTGTACCGGATCAACCCCCAGCGATAATCCTAGACGGCGTGAATGTACCGGTCCAAAAACATATTTCATAGCTGCCCTAAGATATTTTTTTTGCATGAATAGCATTTTTTTGGTAGTTTTACCAGCTGTCAATGATGCGCTCGCTAAAAACCCGGATACTGCGTTGCGCTGCATCCTTAGTCATTGCGGCGTACGGAAAAGTACGCCTCATTCCTTCGGATTGGCGCGCCTTGTCTACGGTCTTTATCGAGCGCGTCGCTATAAGTAGGTTTTTTTGATTTTTGCGAGTGTTGCGACACTGTGTGCGCACCGCGAGTAGTTCTGATTAATCAGGTTGTGTAGAGTTGAAAGGAGCACCAGAAAACATGATTACCGTTAACACCAATTTTAGTAAATTAAAGGCATCCTATCTTTTTTCAGATATTGCCCGCCGGGTTAGTGGTTTTACCGAGGCCAACCCGGACAAAGGTATTATCCGGCTCGGTATCGGTGATGTGACGCATTCTCTTCCCGAAGCCTGTATTCAGGCCTTTCACCGGGCAATTGATGAAATGGCGCAGGACGCAACCTTTCGCGGTTACGGGCCGGAGCAGGGCTATGATTTTCTGCGTGAAAAAATAGCTGTGCATGATTTTCAGAACAGCGGTGTGGATATTTCCGCGGATGAAATTTTCGTTTCCGATGGTTCCAAGTGCGATACTGCCAGTATTCAGGAACTATTTTCGGATGACTGCAGCATAGCGGTTCCCGACCCGGTGTATCCGGTCTACGTTGATACGAATGTTATGGCAGGGCGTACCGGCACAAGTGAAAATGACCGCTATGAAGGGCTGTGCTATCTGGAATCAACAGAGGCAAACGGTTTTGTGCCCGGTCTGCCGACAGAAGCAGTTGATCTAGTGTACCTGTGTTTTCCCAATAATCCGACCGGCGTGACAGCAAGCCGCGAACAGCTTACTGCCTGGGTCAACTGGGCCCGCGAGAATAAAGCATTGCTGCTGTTTGACGCGGCCTATGAGCGCTTTATTGTGGATGAGTCCATTCCTCACAGTATTTATGAAATAGAGGGTGCTAGCGAAGTCGCGATTGAATTCAGGAGTTTTTCCAAAACAGCCGGGTTCACCGGAACGCGCTGCGCCTATACGGTTGTTCCTAAAAATTGCCGGGCTTTTGCCCCCGACGGCAGTGCCCAGATGCTGCACCCCATGTGGCTGCGTCGTCAGAGTACAAAATTCAACGGGGTTTCCTATCCCGTGCAACGCGCAGCCGAGGCCGTGTATTCAGCCGATGGCAAGGCCCAGGTTGACGCCCTCGTGGCTGGGTATCTGGAAAACGCCCGCATCATACGTGAAAAAATGACGGGTCTTGGGCTTTCATGTACTGGCGGAGATAATTCGCCCTACATCTGGATTAATGCTCGTCAGGATTCCTGGGAATTTTTTGATATGCTGCTTGAAAAAGCCGGTGTTGTGTGCACGCCCGGTGCAGGGTTTGGTCGTTGCGGTCAGGGCTATATTCGCATTAGCGCGTTTAACTCGCGCGAAAATGTTGAAGAGGCTATGCAGCGCATTAGTAAGGCTTTAGCGTAGGGCAGGGCGAAGAAGTCAGGAATAAAAAAAGTAAGCCGGACTGTGTACAGCACTTCCGGCTTTCTTGTTTTTAAGCACATTTTTATGCTCGGCTTAAAGGGGTGATTTGTATTATTTTTTTAGGTTTTTAAAACCCCATCGCAGCGCAGCCGAGACGGGTGCATAAGCGCGGACATAGAATGACAAGTTGTCTGAGCGTAGTAGTAGGGTGCGCCGTGCGCACCGTTGGGCATGCACTTGTGAATGGTGCGCACGGCGCACCCTACTACTGGAATTGCTCAGAGAATAGAAAAATAAATCTGCCCCCTTTAGTTTTAGGAGCAGGCGCGATAGCGGCTGTATTCTCAAAGATTTTGTTAGCGCAATTTCTAATGCGCAAGTTTGGCACTTGCTAGCCGGTTCAGGCTGACACCTGCTTCAGCAGCTTCTACAGCGAGGTGGCGATGGACATCTGGAGGAACTCGAACTACAAATTTACCGCTGAATTGTTTGACAGCGAGAGGTTCTGGAATTGGTTCGCGTGACTTCTTCATATCCGCTACGACATCAGCTACTAACGTGCTGATTCCTTTGAGTGCGGCTTGCTGAGAAGATGCAAGCCAACTAAGGCTTGGAAACTCCGCACAGAGACCAACATACTCTTTGTCATCCTCTGACCATGTTACCCTATAAGTATAATGATCATTTTTCAGATTTTTCATATTCTAACCTCCTGATAGCATTCAGGACTTGTTTGACCTGATAAGCTTTAGCGTTACCTTTTGCATTTTGAATATTAACTCTCGGATCACCCTGCCACGGTGTCTTGTATACACGGTGGCTGGATCCCTTTTGTCTGGGATCTCCGAAATAGTGATCACAAACCTTGCAAAGATCAGAGAAACCAATCCCTTTGGGGTTCTGCCTCATTAGTTTGATTGTTTCGCTAACCTTTGGCATGCTTATATAGTATCATTAATGATATCAGTGTCAAGGCTTGTTATTCATGCACTAACGTTGTTGCTCACGGGTAAGCGGCTGGGAGAATTATAGGGGGCGTTGTTGACATGGCGGTAAAAAATTAAAAAAAGTATTCATGGAAATATTGTCGTCTAGGAAAGAACGTCCCCTGTTGGCGTTTTTGGCATGCACGGCAATACTAGTACAGCTTCTGATTAACTGCGCACCAAAAAAACCGATCTATTGTGCATTAAAGGCTTTACTATAGGGTTTTTTATCCGAAATACTTAATGAATATACATTAATTTTTATAAAGGGCTATCATGGAACAAACATATCAAGTCATCAGTACTGGATCTTTCAGCCCGGGCCAGGACAGCCGGTCTGTAAAACAAAACCTGATTACTGTCTTTAAAATGCCCGAAGAGCAGGCAACCGTTCTTAGCAGTGGCAGGTCGATTATTCTCAAGAAAAATATCGATTCGGCTGTAGCTGAGAAATACCGGTTGGCTTTGGAAAAAGCAGGGCTTGTTTGCCGTGTTGTTGCCTCAGTTTCCGGTTCCGCCAATCCGTCGCCGGGACAGCAAGATTCAGCTCTGCAATGCCCGAAATGCGGCTATCAATCACCATCGCAAGAGCTTTTTCAAGAGTGCCCGGCCTGCGGTATCATTATTTCAAAATACCACAAGCAGACTGCCCAGCCCTCTGCTCAATCTCCGAAGCCATCTGTTCCTGCGGCATCCGCAAGTGCGCCCCCGGCGCCAGGAGCTGCGGCCGTATCTAAGCCTGGTGTGCCCGCAAAAAGAGTCGTGCCTCCGGGAACAAAAACGGGCATCGAACTCACGGCGCGCTTTTTCCCTCTGAACCTGATGCTCTATCTCTGTGTTCCCAAAATCGATATTGACGGTGAGATTCAAAAGGCAAAGTGGGGGAAGGCGAATTTTTATCCCCTGCTGCCGGGCAAGTATACAATCAGGGTATTTGTTCCATACCCCGATAAACCCAAATATGCTATGGTGGAAAAATTGGTTACGGTCGACGAAAAAAATCCCTGCTGTCTTGATTACTTTCTATTTTCCTGGACTTCACAACCCGGAAGACTGATGGTAAACGGCATTAGGGCCGTTTCCGACGAGGTTAAGGCCCAGAAAAAGGATTCGGATGATTCTCAGCTTGCCGCGCTGATGCAGTTTTTTTCATCCTGCCTGAGCAGTGTTTTTGATGAGAGTTTCATGCTGCGGCTGGCTGCGGCATTGTTCGACACGGCGCTGTTTTGTTTTCTTTTTGTAGCGGTCCAGATCGGAACCAGTATGGGAACGGGCATTCCTATGAATGTAGTATCAAAGAACCTTTATGTGCATGGCGCGGTCCAGTGTGTTGCGCTTCTCTATTTTGTCGCTTTTGAATCATCCGCCTGGCAGGCAACCATAGGAAAAAAAATATTCGCACTGCGGGTTACTAATTGTGACGGAGATCGCATATCCGTTTTTAAGGCGATTGCGAGGCATCTGGCACGGTTGATTTTTATCCCGGGTACGTTATGTGCAGGATTTTTGATGATAGCTTTTACGGAGCGAAAACAGGGCCTGCATGATCTGGTTTCAAAATGCCTGGTCAGTAAATAATGGCTGTTCGGCCGTTTAAAAAAAAGACCTCGGATTACCTGAGGTCTTTTTTTATTCTTAAGTCGCCTGCCAACGCAGGCACATACATGCTTTTTTAGGAAGTTTAGCTTGCGCAGCTGCTTAGAATTCTATGTTTGTCAGCAAACGGCAGAGTTGCACGTCGGATTACGCGCAGCGAGTCAAGCCACATTTTCTTAAACCGTCTTTTTAAATCTCCGAAAGTGTCTTCTAAGGTCTCACATCTGCTCGTCTTCAATAATTTATAACGGCTTGTCGAACAGTTGTATCTTTCTTCACTGGTCCGATCCCGATACTTGGCTGTTTAGCAGGTTGACTTGATCGTTCAGGGTCCACAGATCATACAGGTACCCGATGCCTCCCGTCAGCAGGTAGACTATCCCCGAAATCCATTTGCTCATATAAAAGCGTTGTATGCCGAACAGTCTGAGAAATGTCAGCAGAAACCACGCAAGCGTATAGTTGAGATCATCGGTGCTGTATTTGATGTCACACTGGCGGTCCATGGACGGGATGAGGAAAAGGTCGACAATCCAGCCGATAAGCATGAGCCCAAACGTAAAGAACCAGATGGTTCCCGTAATCGGCTTGCCGTAATAAAAACGATGTGAGCCCGTGAACCCGAAAATCCACAGGATGTAGCTGACTGACTTGAGGTGCGTGTCATTTGAATTAGTCATGATTTTCCTCGTTTCGGTGCTGATTAAGTTTTGAGTTGTAGGGTGCGCTGTGCGCACCGTTGGGCATGCGTTTGTGAATGGTGCGCACGGCGCACCCTACTACTGGAATTGCTCAGAGAACAGAAAAATAAATCCGCCCCCTTTTGTTCAAGGTTGATATTCGGTAAATCATAGGCACTCGACATGGGAACATTCACCAGGCACAGGAATGAAACCGCGATGAACAGACTCATTTTTTTCAGCAGCATGGATACATGTCTCCCGTTATGATTATTGCGCATTCAATTACTGTGCAATCCTTCGATACTCCCCCGCCCATCTGTTCCCAAAGGTTGTAACTGTAATTTTTTTTATCAGTTAGGCAAGGTTTTTTCGTATGCCGGTCGGTTTTTTTTGGGGCACTGAATGATCTGCCGGCGGTGTTCTGAGAGGGGCCAAGCGGTGTTTGTATAGTGTTTGACAGGGGCCGGTTAATACGTTATTATTTTGTATCGTGAAAAACGTGCATACCGCTTGTGATAAAAGCGCTCAACGACGTCTGTGAACTGGTGTGCATGATCGTCTAAATTCGATATGTCTGTGCTTTTGAACGACCATGCCGAAGGGGTATACACGCATGCGATACTTCATTAACCTCCGTTTAGCCATTCTTTGTATTGTGCTCCTTGCCGTCATACCGGCAATCACACTGATTGTTATTGATGGACTCGGGGATCGCGACCGCGCGCTCAATGAAACTCACCAGCGTGCGTGCCTCCAGTCGGAGCAGGCTTCGCAGCATCTGGCGCAGCTCGTTGAAGGTCTGCGCCATATTCTGCTTGTTATATCCCGAGAGACAATTGTTGCCAATTCTGAAACGCATCAGGTCAACAATCATCTGAGGGATCTTCTGGGGCATTTGCCCCATGTGGTCAATTTCGGCGTTACGGATGCGCGCGGCATGGTCGTTGCCAGCGGTATGCCGATCACAGGACCGGTTGACCTGGCGGAGCGTTTGTATGTAAAAAAGGCGATGCAGGATAATGCCTTCGTGTGCGGTGTGTACCAGGTTGGAAAAATCACCCACATGGAAACCGTCAATTTCGCCTATCCCCTGAGTGATGATGGTAACGCCCCGTGGGGTGTGGTATACGCGGCTCTTGACCTGCAGTATTTTAAAAGCATTCTGGACGGCATCACAGTGCCTCCGGGCGGTGATGTGACCGTTCTGGACGCTGATGACAGGATTCTCTACTCGCGACTGGGCACTGTTCACAGGACAGGTGAGTTGATTTCGATAGCACATGCCTCCTTTGGTTTTAATGGTAATCCGTTACTTGTTTCGATTGAGTGTCTGGATAATGTGCAGCGGATATATTCGATCAGAACGGTCAGCGGTGTTGAGGGATTGCGTGTTCTTGTGGGTCTGCCGGCCGGGGAGGGCCTTGCGGTCGCCAGGCGAGCCCTGACCTGGGACTTGATGCTGATGGGAACAGTCACCGTCCTTTCCATTGTCCTGGCCTGGTTGCTGGGGAATCTATTTATTATACGCAGGGTTCATGCCATGAGCCGGGCGTTTGATGACATTGCTGCTGGCAATTTCGCTACCAGATCCGGACTGGTTAACGACAGGGATGAACTGGGTCGGCTGGCCGACGACTTTGATAGAATGGCCCTGTCGTTGCAGAAGCGTGACAATGAACTGCGCGAGAGTCAGGAAAAATTTTACTCGTTGTTTCACTGCAGCCCGGTCCCTTATATTGTGTCGAATGTTGAAGACAACCGGTTGATGGATGTTAACCAGGTGTTTACTGAGCTTTTCGGATTTGCGCGCGAGGATGTCATTGGTAAAACAGCCCTGGAACTCGGACTCGTGGAACACACAGAACAGCAGGAATGTTTTGAGATACTCAAGGCACGAGGCAGAGTCAGCGCGTATCCGACTATGACCCGGATAAAATCGGGAGATGTTCTCAGCATTTTGTGGTCTGCTGATATTATACAGATAGACGGCCGCGCGTGTCTTATCTCTTCGGCCGTTGATATTACCGCGATTAAGGCAGCCGAACAGGAGCGTGAAAAAATTCAGTTGCAGTTGAACCAGGCGCAGAAGATGGAATCGGTGGGGCGGCTGGCCGGGGGTGTTGCTCACGATTTTAACAATATGCTTGGCGTTATTCTCGGGCATGCTGAGCTGGCGCTCATTGGTGTGGACGCGGATAAATCCCTGTATAACAACCTTATAGAAATTCGTAAGGCCGCAGAGCGTTCAGCTGATTTGACCCGCCAGTTGCTGGCTTTTGCTCGCAAGCAAACGATTACTCCCCGTGTTCTTGACTTTAATACGACCGTGGAGAGTATGCTCAAAATGCTGCAGCGTCTGATCGGTGAGGATATCGATCTGGTATGGCTGCCGGGCAAAAATGTGTGGCCGGTTATGCTGGACCCCGGTCAGGTTGACCAGATTCTTGCAAACCTGTGTGTCAACGCCCGGGATGCAATTGCGGGAGCGGGTAAAGTCACCATCGAAACCGGAACGGCGGTTCTTGACGAGTTCTATTGTGCAAACCATGTGGGATTTGTGCCAGGCGAATATGTGCTGCTGACCTTGAGCGACAATGGTTGCGGTATGGAGCGGCAGACGCTGACACATATTTTTGAACCTTTTTTCACGACCAAGGGCTTGGGCAAAGGCACCGGCCTTGGTCTTGCCATGGTATACGGAATCGTTAAGCAGAATGACGGCTTCGTCAACGTCTACAGTGAACAGGGACAGGGGACCACGATCAGTCTGTATTTCCGCCGGTATCAGGGCGCATGCGGACCGACGTGCCTTGAGGAAGTGGCAGTGCCTGATGCGCGCGGCAGCGAAACCATCCTGCTGGTAGAGGATGAGAAATCAATGCTGAAGATGATCACCGGGATGCTCGCCCTGCAGGGCTATAGCGTACTGGCCGCGAGTACCCCCGGAGAAGCGATCCGGGTTGCCGAAGAGCACTGCGGGGAGATACACCTGCTGATGACCGATGTGGTTCTGCCCGAGATGAACGGACGTGAGCTTTCAAACACACTACTGGCCCTGTACCCCGGCTTGAAGCGGCTTTTCATGTCGGGTTATACGTCCGATGCCATCGTTGACCAGGGGGTGCTGGCTGAGGGCGTGTGTTTTCTCCAGAAACCGTTTTCCCTGAAGGATCTTGCCGCTCGTATACGTGAAGCTCTGGAAAGTTGATGCGCCGCAAAAAGTATCAGTGCTCTATCCTGATTATTTTTGTTTTTTATAATCAATTAGTTAAGAGGATTTGCTTGGTCCGACCCTATTGTTTTGAGTTGTAGGGTGCGCCGTGCGCACCGTCGGGCATGCGCTTGTGAATGGTGCGCACGGCGCACCCTACTACTGGAATTGCTTAGAGAACAGAAAAATAAATCTGTTCCCTTTAGTTTTTTACTTTGTGGCAAGCCATAGTGCGTGAAGTATTGCCGGGACATAAAATACAAAGCATAAAACAATATTGATGATAAGGTGCTTGCCTGCTCCTTCCTTTAAGAATACAGCGAGTGGTGGCAGCAAAATCGCGAGTATTATGAGCACTATTTTATTATCCATGATAATTAGCTCCTCTCCATCAAGTTAATATTAAGTTCTTAATTCGTCTAACGTTGTTGCTCACGGGTGCGCGGCGGCTTTTCCATAGGTTTATGCCCCTCTCGTCACTCCGGCAAAGGCCGGATAGTTACCGAGGTTCGACCCCCGCCTGTAAGGCCCTCTTGTTTTTTACGCTCTAGCCTGTCATACATCTCAAGCATAGTGTAATAATCACGATGAAGCGTTGTATCTATCAGGAACTCCTCACCTCTTACTATGCCTAAGGCCTTTTCGACTCTTGCTCGACTAAAGATGTTAAACAGCGCCTCTTCATGCTCTGCCCAAACAAACTTTCCTTTGTCCAATCGAATTAATTCTGCGACGACAGGTCCCAGCTTATTAGTCCCAAGTTCTAAGCAGGCCAGAGCCTCCTCTGTGTTTCCTAGAAGGAGATGTATTTGAGCTTTCAATTCAAGCATAGTGAAACTGTTCTCGAAAATAACACCGATATAAGTGCCCACATTGAGCAAATCGTCCAGAGGCTCAATATGCTTCAGTATTTCTTCAGGATTATACTTCTGAAAATGCAAGACCATTGTGCGGATCAATTTGCCGCGGTTTCTATTATTGTAGATCAAGTCATCTATAGGATACACTTCAGAAACTCCAGGAACGATCATCTGGCAGGAATAAAAACCAAGGTAGCTGTACTCTCGCAGATACATCTCTTTACCCATGCCAGTAAGAATATCAGTCAGAAAAGAGTATTCTGCTTTGCATCCATCGCCCTGATATCTCCAGGGTTCATATGCAAAACTCTTTGCCGAACTTAAAAAACCAAATCCCAGTTTTCCGTTAGCGTCAATAAAATGCGACTCAAGATTGCCACTGTCCGAGACAAAGTCCATGTCAAAGGTCGGAACCTCAAAGGAATCCAGATTATCCAACCCGCGCCCCTGCATTAACTCTGTCATTGTCCGCTCAAGGGATACTTCTAAAATAGGATGCGCACTAAAGGAGACAAAAAGAGAAGAGTTCTTGGGATTAATCAATGAGATAGCGGTGACAGGGTATTTTCCTCCTAATGAGGCATCAAGCACCTCGACAATGTACCCGAGCTCCCGTAGTGCCATAACATCACTGTGCAGGCGTTTAAAGGAGCGGACGATTTCATCGGGATATCGGGGAAGGGCATAGCCGTTTTTGATGATCTTTATTTTGGCATAACGTTCGAAAATCTCACTGAGCGCCTGTACCTGAGCTTCTTGTGGCGTATTTCCAGTTGCCAAGCCGTTGCTGAGGTAAAGATTGCTCAAAATATTAAGCGGAAAATAGACAGTCTCCCCACTTGATCGTTTCGTAAAAGGCAGGGAAACGATTTTATCCTCGTAATCACTATTGTAATCAACAAGCTCTTCACCTGTGAGTTCCCCTTCAGGATCATAGACAAAACGGAGTTCATTGCTCAGGTATGCTCCGTTAAACTCAAAGGCGATCTCGTCAGGAAAATATTTCCGATTCGGCAGATGGAAATCGATAAAAAAGTTATTGGTCTGGAGCCGTTCAATATACTCACCAAGGGCGCTCACCATCGATGCATCCGAGACAATCCCTTTCCCATTGGAATAGATATGATTTGGTGCTTCAACCGAAGCGAGATTCACAGAGTAACAATGCTTCAGCGGATGCTTTTCATGGGAAAAAGTTGTTTCGCAGCCAACGTCTGCTAAAACAGTTTTCATCATTGCTAATGATTTTTCCAGTGGGGCTTCTTTGGAAAGGAAGTTTGTTTTTTTCAATGTATCTAACCTTTATAAAGCGTGTCGTTTTTTCGGTCCTTGCAGGCTGTTAGCTACTCAAAACTAAAAGATTCATAACGACCCATACGCGTCGGTGCTTTCTGCCGTGCGCTTGATGGGCATGTTAGCAAACACTTTGATTTAAGGCTGATTCCCTGACGTACCCGCTTCTTCCGGACCCTTTAGCCGCTCAAAAAAACCCTTATTCTTAAACTCTGGCAATTGGACGCATTCTTGGAGTTCTTTTAACGCTTTGTCTTTAGGGATTTCACTTAACTTTGTGAAAAAAGCACCATGTCTTTTTACGTAATAGGTTTCACCGCCTTCGACGTTTAGCGTTATTTTAAGAGCTGGCTCCATACCGAGCACTACTGTTACTAGTTCACTAGGCCGGGCTTTCTTAATTCCAATAATATCTACTCGTCCTGGATCAGCGAAATATGGGTAGTAGCCACCCTTTTTTAATAGCGTGATAGGCTTACCATTGGCTCTTATTTCATGAAAAGTCTTTCCATAGCATAATGGCTGATATATATATATTAGCGCCTTTTCCACAGGAATGTATGACGGTTTAACAAATGATGGTCCTTTAGCAGTTAAGGCACAGCCAGAAAGGACAGCAACGATGAGTAGACAGGCCATTGTTTTTAACATTTTCATATGTTACTCCCAATTAATAAACATTTAAAAAAAAAATGTGATTGTGATCCCACGGGACCACTTATTAGTTATGGATAGAAAATGCGGGCGTTTCCCCGAGTAGTATCTTCTCCGGGTTGCTAACGTTGAGCGTGAGTAGCGGCCTAAATGAGTGTTGATTCTGTAGGGCCTTTACGTAAAACCGTAATTTTCATGCCGTCTGCTCCACGCTTTGGTTGGGCATTCTTAGCTTATTGATAAAACTGCCAAGGATGACCGTTTTTTACCTCGGGGCTATTTCGGTTCGTAGGCACAAAAACCAGGTCGTGAACCAATGCGAGGATGGTCTCGGCACGTATCAGGACGGTTCTTATAAATTTTGCATTTTCGACTCGTTGGGTCGAGATAGAAGCAATCGTTATTGGCAAATCGAACCAGCATAAAAATCTTTTCTTTAAAGTTTAAACGTTCAATCACCCCATCTTTTTTTAATTTTTTTGCAAGCTTCTTGATCGGATCAGTCGCTTCAAATTCTGTGATCACACCCATGCGGACCAAGTCAGGTATTTTCACTTCCACCGGCATGGTACAACAATTTGCTCTGCATTTTGAGCAGAGCCGCTGGTTATGTTTTGTCCAGGTTGAGATCTCATCGACATCCCCCCGCTTATTTTTATTTCCCATTTAATAAACCTGACTATGATATTTCATCATGTCCAACATACTGCTCTGGGGCGCACGGTTCTTTATGCGTCCCTACCAGTAGATGGTTATACTTCTGCTTTATTTTTTCGATATATGTCTAATCCATTTATTCTTTGTCTAACCATTGTATCTCAACACATGTCTTTGTGCCGAGTGTTACTTCATTAAGGTTTATCGGTTTTTTTATTTTTGTTTTTGAAACTGGAATTGTTCCGGCCATTATTTCCGCCATTCTTTGAGGATAGCGAGGTTGTTGGTTGGGTTCCGCAAAACCATGTGGGTAAATTGGTAGCAAGGTTTCATAATCGTATTTATCTGTAGCACCAAAGGTATGAAGCATTTCATGAGTGATGACTAAAAATGTATGGTTAGTTAATTCATCGGTCGCATGAGCTTGAACGAGGCCGATTTTCCCTTTTTGTAGGCCAAGGGATATCTCACGTGTCTCCTCGTTTTTAAAAGTGCGATACAAAACATATATTTTAACATCCTGGGGACCGTCGTATGTGTCGGTTTGCCAGGACCAATATCTCATTTTCAAGCTCCAAATAATAGCACCCATGGTCGTTCTTGCTTCAGGGAGAGGCGGTGGCATTTCTATAATTTTGGGTGCCAAATGAATTGCTACCGGTTTGTCCAGTTTCAATTCACAAAGTGCAGCCTCCTCTCGCATGAAATTTTCAATAGGATCGAAATCAGTTTTTTTAAGAGAATCTATATAGTCCTCTACCTCAGAAGTGTTATCCGCATTAATGGGATAAATAACTACGTTTAATGTTGTTTCCCATTTGGAAAACCGTCTATCTATACAATACGCATTTAACGCCACAATCAACAAGGTAAGCGATAGAATTGCTATTCGAAATCTTTTGAATTTTATCCAAAAACTATCTTTTTCTTTGAGAGTTACCCTTGGAACCGATGGTGTATCTAAAGTTTCTGAAACGCTATCAGAGGAATTAAGTGTCTTCTGTTTGTATTTTCTGAAAACTATCCCACATGAGATGCATTCATCAGAAGGGGGTTGTGATTTACGACATTTTGGACAAATCATATCATTGTACCAGTACAACTTTATTTTAATTCAGGAGAAGCCTCAAGGGACGGAGTCAACTAATCAACCTATGGAGAGGTTATTAAAGTTTATAAGTTGACTTCGTCCCCGTCTTTTATCCGACCCCGCTACCTACGGAGTAGGTCTGCCCTTTTTTGTTCTTTGCTATGTCGTGATAGAACTTTTTTCATCGGGTTGGCGCAAATTTGGCAGAAACGTTTCCCAGTGGTTCAGGTTTTGGTGATTGTAGGTGTTGCCAATTGGAGAATGCTTTGGGATTATTTGTGACAATTCGATTCCTTCGGCTGCGGAATCCTGTTTGTCAATCTTGGCCCGGATAATGTTTTCGAAAGAGTCGACAGAGGATGCCAAAACTGACATTAGCCACTCAAATTCACCGATGTCGCAGAAAAAAAGATTGCGAGTAGAACGTAATTCATTTTGTTTAAGCGCTATTGCTTCCGGTCTTAATATGCCGTCAGAAACGAAGAAGGTATCATAGTGTACGAGAAATTTTACTGTCTCCCTTTCGTTGTCTGGATGTCGTTCTTCCGTCTCATCTAGCTGTACTAGGCCCTTCGAAAGCCGCTTGATTAGCACGTTGACGTCATCAAGTTCTGGATATTGTTTCTTCATCATCATTGTTGCCATAGCGGCTTTCTGTTCTACTATTAGGCGGAAATGTGGCGAGGTGACAAACCAGTCTGCAAATTTTCCGGACTGAGGTTTCGGGACCCGGGAGTAGTTCGAGGGGTCAACACAGGCGGACAGTAAGTCCTTCATGTATACTTCGAAGAGGTTGCCGAAGAGGTTGACAAACGCATGTGAACCAGCGTCTTTATAGTAGTCGCGGATAATCCAAAGCGGTCCGTCTGCCATTTTCTTGCATAGCATGAAAGCGTCCGGAACGACTAGTCTGTTCTTCGTTGTTCGAACGATAGGTTTCACATGGAAGTAGTTTTCTTGCAGACTAGAACTACGATACTCGCAATAGTCTGCAGCGTAGTGAGACGCTATTGAGTTCAGGTTTGCGGATGTTAAAGCTGGATGAATATGGTCGAGAGGTTGTTTTAGTATGATTGCCGTGAGATCAGAACTATGCATGTTGACTGCAAATAACGCAAATAGTACTGCCCTGAGATCAGAAACGGGCAAGCCAACACGCAAGGAGGTGATTTGATCAAGCTTCGATTTTAGGTTGCATCGCTCTGAAATACGCTCCAGAATTTGGACCTGACGGTTGAACTCCTCCCGTATTCGGGATGGTTCCTGATACCAGAACTGCTTCTGGCTTAGGCCAATTAAGATTTGGAGCTTTAAATAACGTGCATCTTGCTCATCTAACTTTTGCCGTGAGAAGTCGTTGTCGTACTGGAGGTAGTCATTGCAGAGACTAACAAGATTATGTACTGAGGGATCACTTCCTCGAAAGTCATTCGTCACATAGATTGCAAAGTATGCCAGGTCACACAGGCTCCACGCTGAAAGTGTGACGTTACCTGTCTGTCGAATAACATCGCGTCTTCGTTCTACCGGAACTGAAAGGATAGGTTCTTTGCGTTTAAGCATTTCTCGGCTGGCATCCCCGATTCGCAAGAGAAGGGATTGTAAGCGAAAATGCCGCAAGTTTCGGTAGAGGGCGCTTGACTTGTTCACGAAACATTTGCCTGAATATTGGGAAGATTGAGGGAAACTTCCCTGTTTATTGAGAGCTAAAAGGGGACGGAGTCAACTTATCAACTATAATGACTTCTCATAGGTTGATAAGTTGACTCCGCCCCCCCTATATAGGTTTTTATTATCTATTTAGCTTATTCTATATTTGCGCCGACAATAGCGGCCATCTGCATCATGTCAATTGTCTGACCTTCTTTAAGCTCTGTAAGGTTAGTGACCTTACCGGATTTGCTTTTGGAGTTTGTGTTTCTGAAGATCGGGAGCAATTTAGCATCTGCCACAATGAATTTCCCTGCGTTCTCAGCCTTTCCATTCTCAGTCTTTGTCTGAAGTTTATTTGCTTTAATGTAGTCCCATAGTTTTTTGGTAATCTCTGTCCTGGGAAGTTCTGTTTCTCCCAGAAATTCTGCGAGCTCACTTTTCAGGTTTACTGGTTTCTTCAATCCTTTTGCTTCTGCCATTTTTGTCTCCTTCATGTTTAGGTTTAAATTAAATTATTTCTTTAATGTATTTTTACGTCCAGTTGATTTACTTTGTATACTAATTTTCAATTAATTGCGCAAACGGAAAACAAATGTATTCTGATGATGCTAGTTGTCGTTTTGATAGTGGTAATGGAGGTGGCCGTTGCCAGTGTCGAGTGCTTGGAGAGGTATCATTGTTTTAAACATGGCCAATTAGCCATTTTGTTATGAATGCTATTGCAAGAGCATAGGTGAAGCTTCTTAAGGTGCCGATCATTATATATTCAGCATGGTCTCTATCGTCTTTGTTTGTGAGCTCCCCGATTCGAAAAACTGATTTTGCGGCAATAACGAATCCGACCCCTTCAGGTTTGCCCGAAAGGACAAACATAAATACGAGCAGCCTTTCAAGAATACCAATCGTTTTGCCTCCTTTAGGCAGACCTTTCCTGGCTTGAGTAGCAATTGTCAGGGCAAATTCAGACATTTGATATTTTAAAACAATCCCCACCCCTGAAATTCCAATGGCTAGACTTGTTAATAAGATGAGTCCTTTTTTATAATGATCGTTTAAAATTAATTCCCATGAGTTCTCCTGAAAGGCTGCTATATTGAGTTTGCGCAGGCAATACCAAAGGATGACTATGGTTAGAATATGTAAAATCTGGTCGCCAATAAACCAACGAAAACTACGACCGTCAAGGCTTTGACAGTTAGGGTTTGCCCATTTCTTTATGTAGTCTGTCAGCAAATGCAGAACAAAGAGAATGCCGACTATCCACCATGCAGAGAGATTTCCGAGGAGAACCCAGGTAATCAAGGAAACCTGTAGGACATGATATAGCATCCATTTGCAATGAACGGATTTTAACTTAACAAGCCTGTCTGACTGTAGTACGAAGTCGCCAAGAAAATGTCCGCACAAAAGCGCTAATAGTGGTGTGTCAATTTGCATGAGTTGCTCCGATACCCCCTACAGGTTGTTTTTGAGAATACAATCTTTAATGGTTGTTTCCGCCCATTGCAAAGCTGGTTCTATGGCCGGCCAGCCTGCTGAGGCAAGATGCTTATATGCTGCTTGTTGGGAAATAGGGGGGGTCCATCTTTTGGATATTTCGATTTGAGAATATCCCTGCAGGGCGTACGATACCGCTTGAGCCTGTAGGGTTGTCCATTGACGCACAAGAGCATCAATGAGTCCCAGAACGCTATCGAGGGATTGATTAATTTTTTCAAGGCCGGATGCCCCCATGCCCGGCATGCGACGCCGAAGCTTATCAAGTCTTTTCCCTGAAACTTCATAAGCAACTCCGCCACCGGCTAAAGATTTATTGTTTGGCAGAAAATTTATACTCCCGAAGCCGATTGCTGCTGAGGTATGAAATTTCTTCTCGAATTTTCGGTCGCTTTTGACAAGTAAGAGTGATCGGAATAAAAGAGTTGCACGGACAGCCATTACTGGATTTTCGACGATAAATTGCCAGGAATCACCACGGAAACCCGTGAAAGCTTTTAAATTAGCTTTTTCTAGAAATTTTTCTGAGTCTTGATAGCAACTCTTAAGAAGTGATTCTAAAAGGCGTGCGTCTTTCTCTGGTATTTTTGAAGAGGCATTAACGTCACCTGTTATTACCGCAACTGTTTTTACTTGCACCATTTAATCCTCCTTCAGAATGCAAATCAGGAAAGAATATGTTTAATCCTCGATAGTCGAAGTATAGTAATATTATTCTAAAAGTTTATTATATCAATCTTATATGGTTGTATTACTCAAAACAACCTATAAAGGTTGTTTTGAGCGCAGTCGGTGGCAAACAGAACTTTTTGTTTTTTTAGCCCATGCAACCGTTGTATAGTCGCTCCGCACAATAGCACAGGCGTCGCCTTAATGACCGCATGCTGGTGAGCCCGATGCGGTTTTGGTTGATTTCTGAATAGTTTAGTGCTGTCTATTTACTTTGTATACTAATTTTTGTTTAAATGCGCAAACGGAAAAATGTAATTTCTAATGCAGGCATGATGAAGCGCATTTGCGTATCACCTGTGTATGATAAACTCCCGGCTTTTTGGTATTCAGTTGTTTTGCGTATTCTTGCCATCAGGATAAAATAGATACTATGATTTTGTAGAGGCGCCACAATGGATGATCTTGTAAAAAAAGCCAGGTTGTTTGCAATAGAACTGCACCAGCGCATTGACCAACGTCGTAAATACAGCAACCAACCCTATGACGTACACCTGAAGGCTGTTGCCGATATTGTCAGCACTGTCTCTGCCGATCAGGAGATGATCGCGGCAGCATGGCTGCACGACACGGTAGAGGATACTCCGGCGACTATTGAAGATATCGGTCGTGAGTTCGGCCCTTGCGTTGCCAAACTTGTAGAGGAACTAACCGATATAAGCAGGCCGGGCGATGGTAACCGGGGTGTGCGTAAAGGGATCGATCTGCGCCATTCGGCACAAGCGTCTATTCGGGGCAAGACCATTAAGTTAGCTGATATTATCGACAACAGCCGTGATATTACACGTCATGATCCTAAATTTGCCCGTGTGTTTATCAAAGAGGCCCGCGCCTTGTTGGAGGTGCTTCAGGAGGCTGATGCCGCACTCTATCGCCGGACAGAAAGCGTGTTGCAAGAATGCGATGTCTTGCTGCATTCTGCCAGACCTGAAAGAGTGCTTGGGGAAATTTAGGGACGTTGTTGACATGGCGAAAAAAATTAAAAATAGTCTTTGTGAAAATAATTCCGTTTAGGAAAGAACGTCCACTATTGTCCTCCTGCATGATCTCTGCTTAAAGCTTATCGCTCAAATCGAATTACATCGCCCTCAACTCTCGTAGCGTATCTTGTGAAAAGAATCCACCACTGGGCATACGATTCAACAGTAACGTTTATCATCGCGTCGCCATCTTGAGATTTTACTGCCGAATCGATTGCATCTCGCATTGTATTCGGACCAGTTATGGGTATGAAGCCCAGGAGATATATCCGGCTGTCTGTCTCAGTGACTCTGCCAAGATTGGAATATTTTCGCCCGTCAATTGGTGTCGTAGACGCAGCAATGCCACCTGGCATCATTGCGCAGCCACTCATGTAAATGAGTATGCATGACGCAATTATTATAGTAATAAGTGATCGTCCTATTATCATTATTCTCCTCCTCTTTTGTTGTTATTGCAGAACATAGATTAGACGTCAAAAGTGATTGATAACATGTTGGGGAAATACATTATTTATGAGGTATAACTCCAGTGTCAATTTTGTAATAATCTGAAATGACTTCTGAATTTTAACAGCATGTGTTGTTATATCCATATAAGTGAAATCACGAAATACGCCTTTTTGTCCTCACCATCGCACAGTATCGTGTTCAAACTTCCACTTGTTAGTCTCTTCACACGACATGCAAGCCGTGTCGTTATGGCCGCATGTTTGTGATCCCCGATGCGGTTGTGGCTGATTTCTGCATAATTAAGTGCTGTCTATTTACTTTGTATACTAATTTTTGTTTAAATGCGCAAACGGAAAAAATGTACTTCTGACACTGAAGTTCTGCGTATTGATAAGCGCTCTGGTTTTTGGTAGTTAGTTGTTTTGCGCATTCCGGCAATCAGGAAAAAAAATACTATGATTCAGTAGAGGCGCTACAATGGATGATCTCGTAAAAAAAGCTCGGTAGTTTGCAACAAAGCAGCATCAACGTATTGAGGAAATGGATACTGACGCAAATCCGGATAAAAAATAGAATTTTTTCGCTACTTCTCCCCCGACCTTATTTTCCTACAGATTAGATTGCTTTTTCAGTGCAGCCTGAATGGCCTGTCGTACCGGTTCGCAGGTTTCACGGGGCAGGGCTTCTTGCAGGCAGGTGTGGACATCTGGTCCGCCGATGCTGCCAAGAGCCCATGCGGCATATTCGCGCAGAAGCGGGTCATCGTTATCAAGTTCCCGGGCTATCCGGTCCAGAGCCCTTGAATCTCCGAAATTAGCCAGTGCAATCAGAGCATTGCGGATGACAAAACGGCGGTGCTGCATGATGGCACCCATGCGTGTTGCGGCAAACTCCAGGTTCCAGTGCTCTTCATCCAGATCAAGAAATTCAAGCAGATCGGGGTTGAGCGTGTCTGCGTTAAGTGCAGGGTCGTCAAACGGTATGAGCTCTTTGTTATGCGGGCATACATCTCTGCACACCCGGCATGCTCCGTAGGCGAGGCCGTTTTTAAGAAGCGGCCGCATAGCCTCCGGTATGACATTTTTGCTTTGCAATTGAAAATTGATGCAATTGTGCGTGATGCAGCTATAGGGCTGGTTGAGTGCTCCTGCAGGGCAGGCCTGCAAGCATAGCTCACAGTCGCCACAATCGCCTGCGAGCGGATTATCCGGCTCAAGCAGGGCATCAGTAGCATATCCTGACAGAGATACCCATGAGCCGTGCTCTTTGGTTATGATCATGCTGTTTTTTGCGTAAAAGCCAATGCCGCCTCTAGCAGCAAAAATCTTTAAGGGTGCATTGGGAGGCAGAGGGCGGCACACAAAGCCGCGATCTTTAAAAAAACTTGTAACGGCTGCATGCACGCGAGTCATGCGTTTTTGCAGCGCTACCGACACATGCGTGGCAGACATTGCTCCGCGTAATTGAGAGCGACTTTGCTCAAAACTACGCGGCCCGGTCATATGATTCGGTATCGCCAGAATAATAATTGATTTCAGGCCGCCCAGCATTTCGCGGGGATGGGCAAGGCGCTGCAGCTCAGGCGGTGCGCCGGCAACAGTTTTGATGTATTCGGTGAGCGCGTGCATGCCATCCAGCTCACGATCCTTAAAATCATGAACCGGGGGGATACCCGGAGTAGGCAGCTCAAGCGGCTGCTGGGCAAAGTCTGCAAATTCGTATTTTAAGTCCTTATTCATGGAAGATCTCTAATTGGTGATAGTGTGCCTGGCGGGCTTCTGTTCTAGAAGCTTTATGTATTCACTCTCCAGCATGCCGTAGCGGTAGGTGTTATACCAGACGTCGTCAAGGTGAATTTCCTCGCGAAAGACTCCTTCGCGCACAAAGCCTGTTCTTTCGGCCAAATCAATCATGCGTGTATTGGGCCCGGCGCAGTGGAAAAATATTTTATGCAAGCCGTGTTCTTGAAATGCGCATTCCATGAGATGCAGCAGGATGCGGCGTCCGAAACCTTTGCGCGCGCAGGCCGGATTTACGATGATGGATAGTTCACCGCAGCCGTGCTTGGGGTGGATGTAGTGCACAAGCCCTATGGCGACAGCGGTGTCGCTGTCGGTGTGGTAGAAAAATATTTGGGCGTTATCTTTTTGCTCATGCTCAAGCCAGCTGGTGAGCTCGGACAAGTCCATGGGACGATAGAGTGCGTAGAGATTTTTATGAACTGCGGGATCTGCCAGCCAGTTTTCGAGATAGGTGAGTTGCTGCTTAGTGAATGCATCGGCGTACAAAGGCGTATCCATGTTGGTGGTCCTCATCTTCAGGGAATATCGAAGGTGCATTCAACAAGAGCTTGCGTGTCGAGCATATACATCATATAATTGTAGTAGTTTTATTGTCAAATATATTGGCGGTAGAACCCTCGAAAACCTGTTTTCGGGTGACTTTATTCCCCCTGCGCTGACACTATTCCTTCCTATAGGAGAATTTGCATGAAGAGCATTACGATAAACCTTCCCCAATCTGAAATGCCGCGCCAGTGGTACAACCTGGGTTCTGAACTTGCAATGCAGCCGCCGGTTGATGCTGCTGGCAAACCCATCGGCCCGGAAGCCCTTGCCAAGATATTCCCCATGAATCTGATTGAGCAGGAGATGTGTACCGATCCGTGGGTCGATATTCCTGAGCCGATTTTGGACATTCTTTCTCGCTGGCGGCCGGCGCCTCTTCGTCGCGCGGTTTTTTTAGAGCAATATCTCAAGACCCCGGCGCGCATTTACTATAAGGATGAAAGCGTCAGTCCGGCCGGCAGCCATAAGCCCAATTCTGCCGTGGCTCAGGCCTGGTATAATAAGCAGTTCGGGATCGAGAACATCGTTACCGAGACCGGAGCAGGGCAGTGGGGCGCGGCCCTTTCGTTCGCCTGCAGCCTGATAGGCTTGAAGTGTAAGGTCTACATGGTGCGTATCAGCTATGACCAGAAGCCGTTTCGTAAGGTGATGATGAATTTGTGGGGTGGTGAGTGTGTGGCAAGTCCAAGTACTGAAACCGAGGTCGGACGCAGCATTTTGGCAAAATACCCCGACACACCCGGCAGTCTTGGAATTGCCATCGGGGAGGCTATTGAGGCCGCGGTTTCGGATGAAACCGGAAAGACGCGCTATTCGCTGGGCAGCGTTTTGAATCATGTCATGCTGCACCAGAGCGTGATCGGACTTGAGGCCAAAAAACAGCTGGCCCTGGCGGGTGAAAAACTGCCTGATGTTATTATTGGTTGTGCCGGCGGTGGAAGCAATTTCGCGGGCCTGGCGTTTCCGTTTACTCTTGATAAGATGCACGGGGCCGAGATCGATATTATACCGGTTGAGCCCGAAGCCTGTCCCACGATTACGCGCGGACCTTTTGCCTATGACTACGGTGATGTCGGATGCCAGACTCCGCTGATTCCCATGCACACGCTGGGTCACGATTTTATCCCGCGTCCCATCCATGCCGGCGGCTTGCGCTATCACGGCATGGCGCCTTTGGTGAGTCAGGCTATTGTTGAGGGCCTTTTTGCTCCCCGGGCCCTCAAGCAGATGGAATGTTATGAGGCCGCTATGCTGTGGGCCAACACCGAGGGCCCGGTCTGTGCGCCTGAGACCAGCCATGCCATTGCCGCTGTCATTCAGGAGGCCATTAAGGCCCGCGAAGAGCAGCGCGAGAAGGTCATTATCTTTAGCTACAGCGGCCACGGTCTGCTTGATCTGGCCGGGTACGAAAAATTTATGGCAGGCGATTTGACCGACTACGCACTGTCCGAGGAAGAGCTGCAGGCTTCGCTGCAGCCGATCAGCAATTATCCGAAACCTGAAAAAGTCGGTCGTTAATTCGGGTATATCTGTATTTTAAAGGAGCTGTGACATGGGAAAAGTTATTGTACCGCAACCGAACGAGAAGGAACTGGCTGCTTTTGCCCTCCAGGGCTTGACCATGCTCCCGGGCATGACAGAGGAGGAGTTTATTGCTATGGCGACCGATTTTCTTAATCGCCACAACGTGCTGCATCTTGCCACCTGCAAAAACAATGAGCCTCGCTGCACTCCGCTTGAGTATTTCAACAACGGCCTGACCGTCTATGTTTTTTCGGAAGGCGGGGGTAAGATCGCCAACCTGAAGGCAAATGATCTTGTCTCCTACAGTATTTCCGATCCCTATGATCCGGGGACTGATTTTTTTGGGGCTTCGGGTCTGCAGGTGTGGGGCAGGGCAACGGTTTTTAAGAAGAATACCGATCTTGAGCGCTTTAAAAAAATTCGTCAGTATTCACGCTATATGAAACAGCTTGACGAGCAGGGCCTTGGGGAAGCAGCGGGTTCGTATAACTTCAACGTTCTCACGATTGAGCCTTTTAAAATCCGGCGTCTGTGCTACCGTGAGGGTATGCGCAACGTTGTCTGGAAAAAGGCTGAGTAGGTTTCATCGCGCATGCTTACTTTCTTCCGCTCAATCGTATGGTCACATGGTTCTTTGCGCGTTTTAGCAATGCCGTAAGTCTGGCAATTGTTCTTTCCAGCAATGAGTATTCAGCGAATTGACGTATGAAAGTAAGCTGTTCATATTTTAGCTCCATGGTACTGATTTTTCTTCCTTTTTTATAATATGGCTCGGCGGTTGCGCATGCATGATGCAGAGCAATCGTACGTGGCACCAAGCCCAGCATAACCTGATAGATATCCTTTGGGAATAATCCCCATTGAACAGGCGGGAAGCCCTGCTTCAGAAGGTCATTGATTACATCTTGATCTGCAAAATCCCGGCCTTTGAATGGGATCTTTGAGGCGGCTTTAAAAAATGTGAAGGTCTTTTCATTGCAGCGGATTGCCATGAATCCTGTATTTACTTCGGTGCTGTTCTTGTGCCACATTTGAAAAACAATATCGTTTCCCTGTATTGCCTGTTCGATAATGCCCGTACATGGTCTGAAAAATTGAGTATCAATATCCGCCCAGATGATAATGCCATTCCAGTTCTCTTTGATTGCGTTGATTAGGACCTCTATTTTTTTATGTATGCAGAAGTACCACTTAGGGGACAAATAATCACCGTTACCCTGTGGCGCATCCTGGAGCTGCACGATATTTAATTCCCAGTCATCTTGAAGCGTTTTTAGAAACCATTTATCCCGCAAGGTGGTTGCCTGGGCTGTGCAAATAGAGAATAGTTTCATGTATCATTTCGTCCTGTGCTGATAACCGGTTTTAGGATTGCTGCGTCCTGCATTTAAGTTTTTCGATAGCTCGATTTTTTTTAAGACGTCGTAAGCCCTCTCCATAGAAATCCGGGCGTGAACCGTCATTGACAAAATGGTGGCTTATGGTTGTATCCGTAATCGCTTTTTTTGAGATTTGATAATTGCTGCCAAGTTGTATTGCATTTGCTTTCGACAGCAGTATCGCAGCCAGCGTCTGCTCATGCCGGTTCACCATCCAGCTTGTGTTATCGAGTTGTGGTACTTTTGTAAAGTAGTCCTCAACAAGGTCAAGATTATCGGCAAAGTCTCGTTTAGCCGTGTGCATCAAGCCGGCATTTACCTCATGGGCCATTGTGATGGAAAGCAGCTTATTCAGAAATTTTACCGGGTATGCATAGGCATCCTGATAGTCGTTTGAGTAACACGGTGTCCCGTTCTCAATGTTTTTGAGTAGTTCGCGTGGTTTCTGAAAAAACAGCACATCGGAATCAAAATATATGAAGCGTTCCGCCTGTGTATAGTACATAGGTCCGAAGAGTTTAAGAGCGCAATAGAAGGTCTGCATCCTGCTATATTCGAGGCTTATAGGGTAGTCCTTTAGGAAATCTTCCATATCACTGTGAAAACGTCTACGCCTTATTATTTCACAGTTCACGAAATGCTCAGATACTATGCGTAGCGCGTCTTTACTAATTGACCCATCTTCATATATGACCAGCCTTGGCCGGGATTCGCAAAAAAGGTAAAAGGTTTTTAGTGACCAGAGGGTATTTAGCAGGTCTTGTTCGCAGGCTAATGCATGTATTTCAAAGTGTGCGTTCTTGTCGCAGACTACAGGCGCTGTTTTTAGAATTTTTTTTGCATATATGTGTTTATAGTAAATTCGCCGAATGAAACGCGCAAGCCTGGCTTGAAGTGGCTTTTTTGTTGTGAGCCGCTGGTTTGGTTTTGTCATTTTAGTTTGTTTTGCTGAGCGAGTATAAGGTTACTTCTATTTTTTGTGCGTTCAGACTGGTAGAAACGTTTGCTTTGCATATATAACAACCTCGGGTGGCCAATTGGATTTCGATTGTTGCTGGACTTCTTCTGTAGTCTCTCTATCCTGGAATTCTAAACTGGAATACCATATTTTATGGCTTTGACCATAATAATTTTGTGTGCATTAATAATGGAGAGACAAGCAGTGTATATTTAATGATAGTATAGTCTGCCTATATCAAGGCATAGTTTTTTCGTGACTTTTTTATTTTGCTCGGTTATTATTTTTTTGGGGCTAAACACCACTTGCATTGTGTACGCTTGTGATTAAAAAAGTGCGGAGGTACTTTTACCTATGCAATGTCCAAAATGTAACCATCCATTATCCGATGACAGTGTCAGCTGTATGTACTGCGGCGAGCCGATACGCGGCGGGGCACCTGCACCCGATATAGCTGCACCCGATATAGCTGCACCCGACATAGCTGCACCCGATATAGCTACACCCGATATAGCTGCACCCGATATAGCTGCACCCGATATAGCTGCACCCGACATAGCTGCACCCGATACATCTGAAGAGCTGTCCATAGAAGATATGGTTATGCACACGATGGAACCCGTAACAGATGATCGAGCGGGAGTGTGCGAACAAGACAATTCAGAAGCAGATCCATTGTCGTTAGAAAAAACAGCGGCCATGCTCGCCAAAATGAAGGGGCTGCTGGACAACGGGCGTTTTGATGTTGATGTATATGAACGCGTGGCCCTGGACAGCATCAAGGATTATCTCACTACCTTGAACGAAGGCGCTCAGTTGATTTTTGTATCCTACGAAATCGATAATTCAAAGTTGGCCCCGTTTCTAACTGAAGACATGATCGAGAAAATAAAAATGTTTATCACGGATACTATTGCTGAGCGATAGTTGACTCCTTATCGTTTCCCTCCCGGCTGCACTACACCTATAAGACTTCTTGTTGTTTCTTAGACTTAACCTGCAAGCATTTGAAATTACTTGTTATAATTTAAAACAATTGGGGCGCTACTTTGACAGGATTTTTTCCAGTTCTGCAGCAGTAACGGCCGGGGGCAGGCAGGTGTTGTGGCGGCATACATGGGCGGCAGCTTTTTTACCGGCAGGATATTTGGTTCCAATGTCCAGCATGTGTTTGGCCAGTTCCGGACTGATTTGGCCGTCTGCGTGGAACACTGCGATTGTATTCGGAACAAACAATTTGTTGAGTGTCCGCTGTAATTCCAACATGTCGGGTGCATCTTTTTTGCCGGTGATGGTAATCGTGGCACGCGGGCCGGTTTCAAATTCAAGGGCGCACATCAGCAGGCAAAAGGCATTCGGCATGCGCTGCACCTGTGAGCTGAAGGCTGATATGATTTGGCTGGCCCTGTCATCATAGGCGCTATTGCCTGTCAGGCTACCCAAGTGCAGCAGGTTCAGCATGGACACGGAATTGCCGGAGGGCAGGGCGCCGTCATATATTTCCAGGGGCCGCAGCGGCAGGTCGTCGGTTTTTTTATGCGAGCTGAAGTACGCCCCTGATTGTTCATCGCTAAAATGCGCGTTCATTTCTTTCTGCAGTTCAATAGCCCGCAGCAGGTAGTGTTCCTTGAAATTGGCCTGATAGAGCTCCATAAGCCCCCAGATCATAAAACTATAATCATCAATATGCGCGGTTATACCAGCGTGCCCTTTGCAGTAGCGGTGCAGCAGCCCCGTGTCAGGCCGGTATAGGGTATCTAGAATCCAGTCAGCGGCATGCTGCGCTTCTGTGATAAAATGTTCCTCGCCCAGCGCTCGTCCGGCAAGGGCGAGGGCCCCAAACATGAGAGCGTTCCAGTCGGTCAGGATTTTTTCATCCCGGCCGGGGGGCGTGCGCAGGGCGCGCGCATCAAAGAGTTTACGCCGCAGGTTTTCAAATCGTGATCTAACCTCCTGAATGTCCCGGTCGCTGTGCTGTGCGTAGGCGGCAAGGCTTTCGTTGAGATGTATGACATTGGCACCGGTCGCGTGTCCGCTGGCCTCATCATGTACATTGCCCTCTACGCGTACTCCGCAGAGCTCTTCGGCAAGCAGCAGTTCCTGCGGGTTAAGCAGGGCCTCCAGCTCAGCATGTTTCCATTGATAGAAGGCACCTTCGCCGCCTTCACTGTCAGCATCAAAGGCACTGTAAAAACCGCCTTCAGCGGATTTGAGATCGCGCAGTACAAAAGCGGCGATTTCACGTGCTGTTGCGGCGAATTCTTCGTTAGCGGTTGCCTGATAGCCTTCTACATAGGCCCATAGCAGCAGGGCCTGATCATAGAGCATTTTTTCAAAGTGCGGCAGTAACCAGAACGGGTCTGTTGAATAGCGGTGGAAGCCGAAGCCGACATGATCGTATATTCCGCCGCGGCGCATGGCACTCAGCGTATCGGTTGCCATGTTAAGCGCTTCCGTTGAGCGGGTGCGTTTCCAGTAGCGCAGCAGGAAAAGTACGGTGTGTGGAGTTGGAAATTTGGGCGCGTGTCCAAATCCTCCATTGTTGCGGTCATAGGATTCGCGCAGTCCTTCAAAGGCGCGTTCGGTCAGATCTATTTCTATGTCTATGTGGGGCTTATCGGGCTGTTCCTGTGCCGGTGTGACCGCATCCATGATCTGCTGCGTACTTTGCAAAATATCGTCGCGACGCTGCTGCCAGGCCTGGGCTATGCGGGGAATAACCTCGACCATGCCCTGACGGCCTCCGCCAGATTGAGGCGGTATGTAGGTCGCGGCAAAAAAAGGCTTTTTATCGGGTGTCATAACAATAGTCAGGGGCCAGCCGCCGCTGCCGGTAAGTACCTGGCAAAAGCGCATATAGACGGTGTCGATGTCCGGGCGCTCTTCGCGGTCAACTTTAATGCAGACGAAGTTATCATTGAGCAGGCCTGCAATAGCTTCATCTTCAAAGGACTCATGCGCCATGACATGGCACCAGTGGCAGGTTGAATAGCCGATAGAAAGAAAAACGGGAACATCGCAGCGCCGGGCCGTTTCAAAGGCCTCATCGCCCCAGGGTTGCCAGGCAACCGGGTTGTCGGCATGCTGCAAGAGATACGGAGAACTCTCAGCAGTTAAGCGATTCTGACGGGGCAGGTTCGGTGTCATTGCGTTTGCGGCAGTCATTGGGCAGGTTTATTTCAACGTGGGTTCCCTCGCCCGGTTTGCTGGTGAGAAGGACCTCTCCATTGTGCATGTCGACAATGTGCTGCACTGCGCAGAGCCCCATGCCCGATCCTGATATTTTGGATGTATAAAAGGGGCGGAATACCAGATTAATTTCACTGTTTTCAATGCCGTGTCCGGTATCCTGAATCGCTACGCGGCAGTGTTGAGCATTCTGTTCAAGCGTTACGTTAAGTGTGCCTCCAGTTTCATCCATGGCTTCAATCGCATTGGTTATGATGTTGTCAACAGCCATGGCAAGGTGTTTTTTATCGCCAAGGATGGCGGCGGTTTTAGGGGGTAGGCTGGTTTCAAGCTGAATGTGTTTTTGCTTTAGAGTTTTTTTGAATGGTTGCAATACTTCGGTCAGGAAACCGGCAGGGTCAAATGACGTGAGCGAACCGAGGATAATGTTTTTGAGTTCGATAATTTCATTGAGTGTGCCCTCAAGGCGTTCGACTTCGTGGTAGATATGGTTGGCATATGACTTGAGCAGGTCATCGTCAGTAATACGGTTGTGAATGCGGCGGGCAAAGCCACCGATGGCCACAAGCGGGTTGCGCAGCTCATGGGCTATCTGGTCGAGCATGGTTTCAAGGGCCTTGAGTTTTTCCTGTTCGCCATACTCTTGTCGTGAGAGAGATCCTTCAACGTGACTTTTTACGCGTGCCAGGAACTCTTTTGAGTCAAATGGCTTGGTGATATAGTCGTTTGCGCCAAGTTCAAAACCGGCAATTTTATGTTCGAGAAAATCATCAGCTGTGAGAAAGATGATCGGTATCAGCCGCGTATCAGAATTTGTTTTGAGTCGCCGGCATACTTCAAGACCGTCCATGTGCGGCATGTTAACATCAAGTATGATGAGATCGGGTGGGTGCTCCGCAGCTTTGTGCAAGGCGTCTTCGCCTTCCTCGGCGGTTGTCACTTCATAGCTGGCACGCTCAAGGATGATTTCGATCATCTTGAGCAGACTGTGATCATCATCGACGACCAGTATTGAGGGGTGCTTGGATTCAACCATGGAACCATCTTTCACGATAGCCGGAGTTTTAGTGCCGATTTTATTCCAGATCCATATCGATCTGGCGTGAATTTTTTTTAAAAACAGGTTTGCCGAGATGTTTGAACGCTGGTTCGCTGGCCCTGCGGCCCGAGGACGTGCGCAGCAGCAGACCGGCTTTCAGCAGGAACGGCTCGACCATGTCAATCAAGGTATCGGGTTCTTCCTGCATGGTGGCTGCGATGGCTTCCAAACCGACGGGTCCGCCTTTATATACATCGATGATCACATCAAGGAAGCGCACATCAAGAGGGGTCAGCCCAAGGGGGTCAATGCCTTCAAGTGCAAGGGCGTCGCAGCTGAGCGGGGCGGTAATGCGCCCATCAGCGCGAACCTGGGCAAAGTCGCGCACCCGGCGCAGGAGTTGGTTGGCGATGCGGGGGGTTCCCCGTGAGCGGCGTGCTATTTCCACGGCTGCGGCGTGTTCGATTTCAACCTCCATGATACTGGCTGAGCGCATAATAACGGTTTGCAGGTCCTTTTCTCCATAAAAATCAAGCGAGCGCTGAACACCGAAACGGTCACGCAAGGGGGCTGAGAGCAGGCCGGCCCTGGTTGTTGCTCCGATAAGGGTGAACTGTTCAAGCTTGGCACGGTAGCTGCGAGCGTTCATGCCTTTGTCAAAAATGATGTCAACTGCGAAATCTTCCATGGCAGAGTAGAGAAATTCTTCTACGATCTTGGGCAGGCGGTGAATTTCATCGATAAACAGGACGTCGCCGCGTTTGAGGTGCGTGAGGATGCTGATAAGGTCTCCGCCTTTTTCAAGGGCCGGTCCTGAGGTGTGCACCAGCGGTACCTCAAGTTCGTTGGAAATAATATGGGCAAGCGTTGTCTTGCCCAAGCCCGGAGGGCCGTAGAGCAGCACATGATCAAGCACGTCTTCACGCTGGCGGGCAGCTGTTACAGCAATTTGGAGGGTCTCCACCACCTGGCGCTGCCCAATGTATTCCTCAAAGTTTTTGGGGCGCAGGTCAAGCGCTGTGCCGGGCTCATCATCCGGCAGCGGTGCTGGGTCAGTGGGCAAAATTTCCGGGCGTTCGCGTTCAATGGGCATGCTTATCTGGTTCCTTTGTAGACTTCTTCAAACAGTTCTTCAGGTGTTTGCGCTTCAGGGCGGCGTTCAAGAGCGTCCTGTACCATTTTCTGAGCTTCGCCCCGCGGGTGGCCGAGCTGGCGCATGAGCACGTCGGTTACCTGCTTGACAAGATCACCGGAGGCTTGCTTCTCGTGGGGCATATCATCGCTGCGCATCAGGGCGAATTTTCCCACGCGGCCTTGCAGTTCCGAAACGATCATATCGGCCTTGCGTTTGCCGACGCCTTTTAGCTGTTGAAGGCTGGAGGTATCGCGGTCTTCAATTGCACGTGCAATAATCGGAATTGGAAGCGTCAGGGCCCGGCAGGCCATTGTTGGTCCGATATCCTTGACTTTTATCAGGGATTCGAAAAATTCAAGTTCGAGCTCGGTTGTAAAACCGATCAGAACCGGTTTGGGCTGCTGAACGGTTTGATGATAGGAAATAAAGAGTTCTATTGTTGTATTGAGACATTCAGTCTGCATAAGGTGGAGCCGGACGATTTCCGGCAGCAGGACTTCATAGCCGACACCTCCGACCAGCAGAACGATTTTGTTCTGCTCGGTTTTGATGACGGTTCCTGTCAAATAACGAATCATGTCAGCCTCACCAGTTGTAGCGTCCGCTTCGCGAAAGGGCCATCAGGGCGATGGCGGCTGCATCCGAAGCATGATCGGGTTTAATAGCGTGCTTGAGTCCCAGACTGCTCTGCACCGCGCGGCACACCTGCTGTTTTGAGGCCCGGCCACTGCCGGTCAGGCCATGTTTAACTTCGGTTGGCTTGAGTTGAACATACTCAACTGTTGCTTCGGCTGCTGCAAGCGCGATGATGCCTTTAACTTCTCCCAGTTGTATGGCCGCGCGTGGATATGCTTTCAGTACATAAACATCTTCAATTGCAATGATATCCGGCTGCCACTGTACAATGAGTTCACATACGCTGCAATAGATTTCGCGCAGGCGTTTTTCAGGTGGCGTGCCGGATTCGGTTGTTATGGCACCCCAGTCGCAGAGTTCTCCTCCGCGCTTAAGAGAGCCGATAACGGCAAATCCGGTGGCTGCCAGTCCTGGATCAATGCCAAGACAGCGGGATTCATATTCGTTCACTGTGCGCTGTTTCATGCGCGCTATCTCAACTGTATGAAGTGTATGGTGGGCGTTGTGCACTGCCCACCGTGCATCAGGATCGTTAGTGCGTGCTGTTTTTTCTTATATCGTAGCATAGCACTTTGGTTTTTTAAATGATAAAAATTGTGTTTAATGGGTGCCTGTAGCCACCGCGCGTGTTAAGGATCTGTGTTTTTTGGTGTTGATTTATTGTTGGGAAGTGCGTAGGATCGTAATAAGTTAAACCTATAGCATCTATTGGTATTTTCAATATGCTTGACCTGCATCGCTTGAAAATTTTTATTACAATTATCGAGATGAAAAGTTTCTCGAAAGCGGCCCGGCAGCTGTATCTTACACAGCCGACAGTCAGCCAGCATGTTAATTTTCTTGAAGAATATCTCGGGGTTTCGCTGTTTGACCGGCTTGGCAAGGAGGTTCGCCCAACGCAGGCTGGAGAAATTTTGCATACCTATGCGTTGCGATTGCTGCGCATGGCTGATGATGCCGAGCTTGCCGTTGCCTACTACAAAGGTAAAAAATCCGGTACGATTATTACCGGTGCGAGTAATGTGCCGGGCGAATACATACTGCCTGAAATTTTGGGGCTATTCAAGGAGAAGTATCCCGGGATAGTTGTCAGTGTTCATCTTGGCGATACCAGCGGTATTGTTGATAAGATATTGAATTATGAGATAGATTTCGGTTTGATCGGGGCCCGGATTATACATGATCAATTGCGCTGTTCCCGGTTTATTGATGATGAACTATGTTTGATACTTGCACCGGGGCATCCGTGGGCCAAGAGACGGTTTATTGCAGTTGCTGACCTTGAGAGAGCTGCGTATGTTGTGCGTGAACCTGGGTCCGGTACCCGTATGATGGTGGCGCAGACCCTGCGCAAAGCCGGGTTGCAGGCTGATCAGTTGAGTATCATTGCTGAACTTGGCAGCAATGCAGCTGTTAAACAGGCGGTTAAGGCCGGTTTGGGAATTTCGTTCGTTTCAAAACGCTCAGTGGTTGATGAGATCGCTATGAACGTGATCAAGACCCTGCCGGTCAAGGGCCTGAAGATGCATCGAAGTTTTTATATTGTCAGGCATAAAAAAAGGACGCTGCCGCCGCTTGTCAGGGAGTTTCACCAGTTTCTGCTTGCGCAGCGCTGATTCCCGGCAGAGCCCGGTCTATGATTATTGTGTGGTGAAAGACAATGAATGCCCCGCCTGTAATCCTTTTTCTTATGATTCAACTGGCCGTGGTGGTTCCCTTTGTTGCCGGGTTGCTGCTGCGTAAACGCTTCCGTGAACCACTGAAAACAACGCGTCGCCTGGTGCGCATTAATATCGCCGGTCTGGAGCCCTTGATCGTGCTGTGGTGCGTCTGGGATCTTGATGTGCAGGCCGGGTTGTTGATATTGCCGTGTGCCGGGCTTGGCCTGGCGCTGTTCAGCCTTGGCATCGGCGTGGTTTTGGCACCGCTGACCGGTCTCACCGGGCGTGGACGCCAGACGTTTCTGATCAGCAGCACGCTCTCCAACCACGGTTTTACCCTGGGCGGTTTTTTGTGTTTAATGCTGTTGGGTGAAACAGCTCTGGGGTATGCGATTTTTATGATTCTGTATTTTATGCCGTATGTGTTCGGGTTTATTTTCCCCGCCGCCAGGTTGGCCGCTAACCGGGCCGATGCCGGTCGAAATCGCTGGCGTGAAATTCTGCTTGCATCCCAGAATCTGCCTCTTGCAGCCCTGGGTATCGCGCTGCTTTTAAGTGTACTGCAGATTCCACGTCCGGATATCAATCTGCCGATTGCGCCCCTGATGTTTGTTTCGGTGGGGTTGTACTATTTTACCCTTGGCGTTACTTTTCGAGGTGCTGATATTTTTTCTTCCGGGCGGGCGCATCTCTGCCTTGCCATGATCAAGTTTATTATTGTGCCGGCATGTGCCTGGCTGGTGCTGCGAAACAGCGGGCTTGATCCGCTTATGCAGCATGTCATTCTGGTTCAGGCCTGCATGAGTGCTGCTATTTATTCTGTTATTACCGCGCTCCTGTTCGATCTTGAGGAGCGTCTGGCCTCTGCCCTGTTTGTTGTTAACACGGTTGTCTGTCTGGTGTTTGTAATTCCTGTTCTTTTCTGGCTAATGAATTCCTGAAAAAGCCGTAGGCAGTGCTCTGGTGCTTGATTAGCACTGCTGGCGTGTGTTTCACGTTTAGACAAAATTGGGCCTCTGTGCTATACTGAGGCCTGTTTTTAATCATTATTTGCAGGAAAATGCTATGAGTGAACACGAACCGGCCTGGGTGCTTGATATTGAGCGCATGGGATACGAAGAGGCCTTTGAACTGCAAAGGAAATGCGTTGCCGCACGCGGTCGGGATGAAATTCCCGATACCTTTATCATGCTTGAGCATAATCCGGTATTTACCGCTAATCGCGATGTGACGCTGAAGAATATCATTGCGTCGCCTGAGGTGCTTGCCGAGCGCGGTATCGAGGTCTGTAAAACAGATCGCGGCGGTGATGTTACCTATCATGGCCCCGGTCAGATTACGGGATACAGCATCATGGATTTAAAAAAACAGGGCCGTGATCTGCATCAATACATTCGCAATGTTGAACAGGTTTTGATAGACACGGTTGCCGATTACGGTATCGAATCCGGCCGTGACTCCATTAATCCCGGCGTGTGGGTTGGCATGGAAAAGTTGGCTGCAATTGGTATCGCGGTCAAGAGTGGCTGGATCAGCATGCACGGTTTTGGTTTTAACATTCATCCTGACATGAGCCACTATACTATGATCATCGCATGCGGTATTCGTGATCGCGGGGTTGCCACCCTGCAGAAACTGGCCGGTCGTGATATTGATATTGCCGATGTGAAGGAAAAATTGAGTGTGCATTACGGCACTGTTTTTAGCCGTCACATGCAACGAATTACGCTGGAGGATCTGCCGTGGTAGAGATCAAAAAACCGGATTGGATCAGGGTTAAGGGTGTTGACTGGTCCGTGCTTGAAAAAATGAAAGCCCTTACTGAGCGCTATAAACTGCACACGGTGTGTGAAGGCGCAACCTGTCCGAACATGGGGGAGTGCTTTGCCTGTGGTACGGCAACGTTCATGCTGCTTGGTGAAATTTGCACGCGCAACTGTGCTTTTTGCAGCGTGAAAAGCGGTCAGCCGCTTCCTCCTGATCCCGATGAACCGCGTAACGTGGCTCTGGCATCCCGGGATCTGGGGTTGAAGCATGTTGTGCTGACATGTGTGACCCGCGATGATCTTGCAGATGGCGGGGCAGGTCAGTTTGTCTTGACCCTGCGTGAGATCAAGAGCCTGCTGCCTGATGCGACCACTGACGTGCTGGTAAGCGATCTGCGGGGCAGCCGCGAGAACGTGGCTATGGTGCTTGAGGAAAAACCAAGCATTTTTGCTCATAATCTTGAAACCGTGCCGCATTTGTACTCGACCTGCCGGAGCCAGGCTGATTATAAAAAATCACTGCGTGTATTGGAATACGCTAAGCAGATCGATCCGGCTCAGCTCATCAAGTGTGGTTTGATGGTCGGTTTGGGAGAAAAGCCGGAGCAGGTACTCGAAGTGCTGCGCGATTTGCGCGCGATCAACTGTGATTTTTTAACTATCGGTCAGTATTTGCGTCCCACTAAAGACAATCTTTCCGTTAAGGAATTTGTTACTCCTGAGCAGTTTGACCGCTACCGGGATAGCGCGCTTGAAATGGGTTTCACCTATGTTGCCTCAGCCCCGTTTGTGCGCAGTTCCTTTCATTCTGAAGATGCGCTGAAACACATTAAATAATTGTATAGCGTTTCACATCCGCAGGTTTTTTTAATGTTATGGAGCAGGCACTTTACATAACCCGGATTCAGCAGCTTGAATACGTGCGGGAAGGCTTTGCCCGAATTTATTTTGGTGCGGAATTCTGTGAGCGTTTGATTCCCTCTCTAGATGATGTAAGCACAATCGCTGCGTTTGTTCAAAAACGATCCCTCGCTCTGACCCTGATGACCCCATATGTCACTAATGCCGGTCTTGACCGCCTTGTGCTTCTGCTGGATGCGGTGCGAGATATGGGCATGCAGGTTGAAGTTGTTTTTAATGACTGGGGTGTGCTTGATTTGCTGCGCAAAGAGTATCCTGAATTTGTGCCGGTCATGGGCCGGCTGCTCAACAAAACCAAGCGCGGCCCTCGTATCATGAATATAGTGGATAAGCTGCCGGGAACGTGTCGTAATTACTATGAATCCTGTGTGCTGAGCGTGGGTGCTGCATGTGATTTCTTAAAACAACGCTCAGTGTACCGGGTCGAATGCGATAATCAGTTGCAGGGTCTGCGACTTGAAAATACCGATCCCGCAATCAGGAAGTCGCTTTATATTCCGTATGTCTTTATATCCACAACCAGGTTTTGCCTGACGGCCGGCTGTGATGATCCCGAACGCACGGACTTTGTCGGTGTTGATAGCTGCGCCCGTGAGTGCAGGAATTATATGTTTCAACTCGACAATCAGGTCATGAGCGTACCCCTGCTGCGTAAGGGGAATGCCATGTTTTACGTTAATGACACAATACCGGAAACACTGGCTGACGGTCAATATGATCGCATTGTGGTACAGCCGGAGATTCCGGTTTGATGTTCTCGCACGCGACAGCGTGCAGGAGTTGCTTACTGGTATGAAAATTTTATCGCCCCTTGACAGCGCTGCTGAGGTTGACGAACTCGTTGATGCGGGAGCAGGTGAATTTTACTGCGGCCTTTTGGATGAGCGCTGGCATGAATCCTATCCGGTTATTTCGATTAATCGTCGTCCTGCCGGCAAGGGACACTTTCGGTCGTTTGCTGATTTGGGAGAGGCCGTCAGGCGTGCACATGATCGCGGTGCCTCGGTGTATTTTACCCTGAATGAACATTACTATACGGATGAGCAGTATATGCTTTTGTGGCATTATATTGATGGTGCTATCGAGGCCGGAATTGATGCCTTTATTGTTACTGATTTTGGTCTGATTGCTGCCCTGCAGGAGCGCAATTACCAGATTCCGCTGCATTGCAGCACCGGAACTACGGTTTTCAACCGTAGAAGTATATCCTTCTTTAAAGAGTTGGGTGTTGCTAATATTACGCTGCCGCGTCATCTCTCGGTTGAGGAACTCCGTGAGTTGAGCACACATGCGAGCGGGGTTGATTTGACAGTTTTTATCCTGAATTCCCGTTGCGTCAATGTTGATGGTTTTTGTACGTTTCAGCATGGTCTTGCCGGACCTGAAATCTTGCCCATGTATCGTAATGCATGTATGCTGCCGTTTAAGGTGAGCGGGGTTAAACTGAATGATAGCGGTCAAGCGCAGGCTTTGCCCGCGGATTCGCCTCAGGTAGAGCGTCAAAAACTCTGGGAGCGGGTGCATGTTGATGATCATCCCTGCGGTGTGTGCGCGTTGTTTGACCTCTATGATATGGGGATTGGCAGTGTAAAAATTGTCGGCCGCGGCAACCCTCAGGAGCGCAAGTTGAAGGACATCCAGTTTGTTAGCAGTCTGCTTGAACAGGTGCAGCAGGGCGACTGTGATCGGGATTGTTATTTGAAGCATGCTCGAAGTCTGTATGGGAGCGTGTATGGGCGAGAGTGCCGTCGTTTTATGTGTTATTATCCTGAATTGCTATGAAGTCTGATTATTACTCCCTTCTTGATCTGCGATCGAACGCCACTGTAGCTGATATCAAAAAAAAATTTCGTGAACTGGCGAAGCGCTATCATCCTGATCGTAATCCCGACAATGCTGATTCAGAAGAACATTTTAAGCTTGTAAATGAAGCGTATAAACAGCTGAGCGATCCGGATAAACGTGCCGATTATGATCAGTATTTAAACCGGATTCAACACAAAAAAAAACCGGAGCAGACTGCTGCATGGTATGATGATTTTCATCCGGTTGATCATGAATTGCGGGATTTTTTACAAGGTTTTTACAGTGCACATAGCGCCTCCGGTCGTTTGCGTTCAGCGCAGGGTACCGACGTACGTTTTAACCTGAAAGTTGCCTTTCATGAGGCTGTGCTTGGTTGTGTTAAGGAAATTCGTTTGCCGACCTCGGCAGACTGTCCGCGTTGTGGAGGTTCCGGGATTCCGGCCGCTGCACGACAGCAGCGCTGTACACAGTGTCACGGAACCGGTCGCAATCCTTTATATGCGGGATTGCGCAAGAAGTGTGAGGCCTGTCAGGGAACCGGGAAGGTTTATCTGGACAGCTGCCGGCGCTGCAAAGGCAGTGGCAAGGTTGAATCGTATCGTGCAATTCAGGTCAACGTGCCTCCGGGAATTGAAACCGGCACGCGGGTGCATTTAAAAGGACTGGGAAATCGGTCTCGTCCGGACGGTAACGCCGGTAATTTTTCAGTGGTGGTGCAGGTGGCAAAACATCCTTTGATTCAGATTGAAGACGGAAGGTTGGTGTGCCGGGTTCCTATTCCGGTGTATCAGGCGCTTGCGGGCGGTGAAATTGATGTGCCGACGCTTGAGGGCAGTATGAGTGTTACTGTGCCTCCGGGCGCGCGATCCGGTCAGGAAATCAGGCTGCGAGGGCAGGGGTTACGTTCGCCTGAACGTAAACGTCGCGGTGATTTGATTGTACGTCTTGAAATTGAAATGCCAAAAAAAATTACTGCGGCTGAGAAAAAATTGATACAGCAGCTTATTGACAAAGCTGCTGCGGCCTCCTATCCACAAAGCAGGAAATATGAGCGCACGCTTAGCATGCTTCAGCGGCAGTTACGTAAAAAGGATGTCTAGGGCTCTATGCGTTTGAAAGTAAATCTGAGCTCTCCGGCGTGAATGACTTTGGCAATCCACACAGCGTATAGAGGAGATGTATATGATTACACGCAAGCAGGTTGAACAGGCGGTTACTGGATGGCAGGAGCGCTATGTTGATTTTTTAAGTGAGCATGCGGCCCAGTGGCGCACCTGGGCAGAACAGTCAGACAGTATGGTAGCCGGTGCACAGGTCAGGCTTGAAGATGTGCCTGATTTTTTTAAACCTGATTATGGCTGGGCCGAAGTGGTTCTTGACATGAGCTCTCAGGGGGAATTCAACTGGAATGACCCCCGTATTGCGGAGCTTTTTGCTCAGGCAGTTAAGACACCGTTTTATAAGTTGTGGGGTGAAACGATTGTCGGCATTTCGCGTGCGTTGGCCGATTCTGCCGGTATTGCTTCGCTGGTAGAGATAGGAGCCGGACGCGGTAACCTGTCCGCGCATATGCTGGCATCCTTGCAGGAAAAAGCGATGGGCCAGCCCGTGGTTATTACCGATACGCATGAGACCGTGCTTGAAAATCTTTCCGGCCTGCAGCAGAAGTTTCCAAACCGATCTATTGAAACTGTCTTATGGGATGTTAATAAACCCGCCCCAAAGCCGGTCGCCGGATTGAGCACTCCAGTGCTGCTGTATGAACGGGCCAGTTTGACGTACGCGAATTTCGCGGCAGTTGAGAACCTGGCGCAGGTTGCAGATGTGTTGGTGTTGGGGGATTATTTCAATTATACTGGTGAGCTGTTTGCCTATGATCTGATTTTTGAAAAGATCGGCCTCAAACCGTTGATGTACAGCGATGTGAAGCCGATTCTGCAGAGCTGTTTTTCAGATCATAGTATCGTTGACCTTCAGGTACATGAAACAATTGCATTGCCTAATATCAGCCTGATCGTCGCCTGGAAGTAGGATTGCCGGAACGCGGAAACCTTATCTTTGAATCTCAGCTTCGCGATTTTGCAGATAGCCGTTTCGGATGGCGACATAGGGATCAAGCGAGGCTGCCTTGATCTCATCGTATGCATCCGGTTCAAGAGAAACCTTGATTATTGTATCAATCAGTCTGATGCCGGGGAGGCCAACATACGTCAACGGATCCATGGCGATGTCAAATATTGTTCCGGTACCATCCCTTCCGCTAGACGGTCCAAGTACAGGGATCGTTAAATAAAAGCCTGGTCCTGCACCGTAGTTCCCGAAGGTTAGCCCGGTATCCTCGGGGTAGGTCGGTAGATAGAAGATGCTGCTTGCAGGGTCAAACAGACCTCCGATGCCTGCGGTTGAGTTGATGATGAAGCGCCAGAGCTCAACGCCAAGGTCAGCTCCTCTGCCCTGAAACATGCAGTTAAGAGCGCGTTTCGGCATGAAGATATTGTAGAAGAAATTTTTCAGACATACGCGTGACTGTTTAGGTGTTATAAAGGCAAGGCCCTGCGCGGTTGGTTTGAGCGCATAATAATACATTTTGTCATTGAAGGTAAATGCTCCCCGGTTGAAGCCCTCTATCGGATCCGGGAATTGTGTTTCTGAAATGGCGTCAGCATCAGTCTCATCCTCAAAAGGGTTGTCTTCAAACGGATCATCATCGTACAGGGTTTCTACTTGAGGCTCTGGTTTGTTATCAGTTGCAGCAGCGTTTACTTGTAGTGTTGCTCCAAGGCAGAAGAACATTGTCAGGAAGAAATACAAGGCTATTCTTGCGTGCATGATTATAACCTTTCGTGTCCTGTTATTGGTTTTGTACAGTGCAAAGAATAACAGGTCTAATGAATGTGGTCAAGATAATGGCATGTATGGATGTCATAAAAAAGGGCTTCCGGATTCGGAAGCCCTTTTTCCTTGCATGCAATGTGCCCTTTGCTGCTGTTTATTGCAGGTAGGCGTCGTAGTCTTTTTTAAAGTGCTTCATGGTTGATGTTACCGGCACCATAGCGGTCTTGCCCAGCGCGCAAGCGCAGGCTTTGGTGATCGGTTCGGCCATGGCGGTAAATGTTTTCAGGATTGTCTTGTCGGCCCGGCCGCCGAGAACTTCATCAAGCATGTCACGGACGCGGCAGACGCCTTCACGACAGGGAACGCACTTGCCGCAGGACTCGTTAACGAAAAAGTCCGTAAAATAGCGGGCAAGTTCGACCATGTCATTGCTGTCATCCATGATAACCATGCCGCCCGAGCCCAGCATTGAGCCGGCTTCGGCCAGTTCGTCATAGTCGATGGTGAGTTTGTCTGCGGATGCCGGCAGTATGCCGCCTGATGGACCGCCTGGCTGTATGCCTTTGAGCTTTTTGCCTCCGGGAATACCTCCGCCGATAACTTTAATGATCTGGCTGATCTTTGTGCCCATGTCGACTTCAATCATGCCGGCCCGTGCAATGTTTCCGGCCAGAGACAGAACTTTTGTTCCCTTGCTTTTTGCAGATCCGATGGCGTTGTACCAGGAGCCGCCTTTTTGAATGATGACCGGAATATTTGCCCAGGATTCAACATTGTTGATGCAGGTCGGTTTGTCGAAGAGGCCGCTGTTGGTGGGGAAGGGCGGTCTCTGGCGCGGCTCGCCGAGTTTTCCTTCAATACAGGCGATCAGGGCTGTTTCTTCACCGCAGACATAGCGGCCCCCGCCTTCTTTGACGATAATGTTCATGGAGTATCCGGAGCCAAGAATGTTTTCTCCGAGCAGTCCGGATTCGATGGCGTCATGCACGGCCTTTGTGATTCGTTGCAAGGCAACCCGGTAGTTATCCCGTACATATATGTAGGCAGTCTGCGCGCCGATTGCAAAGCCGCCGATTATGAGGCCTTCAATAACCGCATGAGGGTCTGATTCGAGAAAACTGCGGTGCATGCCGATGCCGGGTTCGCCTTCGCTGACATTGCAGATAAGGTATTTTGTGTCCCCGGCAGCCTCGCGGCACATGCGCCACTTGATACCTGTGGGGAAGCCCGCTCCGCCGCGTCCACGCAGGCCCGAGTCGGTGACTTCCTTAATAATTTTTTCGGCTTTTATGCCAAGAGCAGTGCTAAGTGCAGCGTAACCGCCGCGGGCGATGTATTCGTTGATGTCTTCCGGATCAATGGCACCGGCGTTGCGCAGAATGACCTTGTGTTGAAGCTTTCCAAAATCGGTTTCTTCAAGCCTGGAGACCGGGTGGTCGGCAAGGTCGGTTGCGTCCGTTGCGTAGTCGATGTTGCCGACAAGGATATGGTCTTCGGCATCGATGCGGGCAATGGCCATGTCTGTGACGATGTCTCCAGAGGCAAGCGCTTCCAGCAGGCGTGGTACTTTATTTTCGGTAACCCCGCCATAAATGATTTTGGGTTTACCGGGTTGGTGCACTTCAACAATGGGTTCGGCCCAGCACATGCCGTTGCAGCCGACCTTTACCAGTTCTGCATCGATATTGTTAGTCTTCATGCCGTAGGCAAGCGCGTTATAGGTCAGCTCAGCGCCCTTAGCAAGGCAGCAGGTTGATGTGCCAACATTAATGCGGACTTTGCCGCTGAATAGGCGTTTGTTGCCTTGTTTTATTAATTTGGAAAGATCATCTGCACATGTAAGCTTCATGGTAATCCCCGTTCGTTAAAAACCGTTTGATGCTTATCCTAGGTTATGGAGTCGATTTTTGCTTGTGCCTCGGCGCCTTTGTAAACCTTGCCGTCGATTTCGACAACCGGTGCGCAGTCGCAGCAGCCAAGACACAGTGTTTTTTCAATTGAAACACTGTCGCTTGCAGCAATTTTATTTTCTATTGCCGCTCCGGTGTCTTCCGTGTCATGAATATGGCAGGCTGTTCCGCAACAGAGTTTGACATGGTGCGTTCCGGGTCGTTCCATGCGGAACGCTTTGTAGAAAGTGGCTATACTGTAGATTGCGCTGACCGGGATGCCGGTTTTATCGCTGATTGCAAGCATTGCCTCTTGGGGCAGATAGCCAATTTCATCCTGGGCCGCATGCATGATGAACATCAGCTTGTCCCGGGATGTGCCGAAGCGCTCGACAAGAGCATCGATTATGGCTGGATCAAAATCACCGAGTGTTTTGAATTTTTTAATAATGTTGCTTTTGAACGGTTCCGGCACGATTTCATTTACCACTGCCTCGACATGTTCTTCGGAAACCGGATTGCCCTGTGTTTTCTCTGCTATGACTCCGCTCAGTTTTCCGCGAAAAATTTCGCGCATGCCTTCAGGAACTTCTCCGAGCATGAGTTCAAACATGATTTCACTTTTTCCGCTCCATTCGAGAGCGGGGCCTTCCTGCTGAGGCGGAGGGGGTGGTTGCATGCCGATGGCCTGCATCAGCGCGCTTTTCTGGGGTTCGGGAAGATCTTCCTGAACCATGGTTTTGATAATAGCCTCATCTATCGCACCGGTTCCAGCCCGCTGTGCAAGCATCTGGATCAATTTCGGTTCGATGGTTTCTCGCATTGCTTCCGGAACAGCGGCGAGAAGCTTTTTAAAAAGTTTTTCACCTTCCGGTGTCCAGGTTACCTCTGCCATTCCACTCTCCCTTTATGTGCTCTACGTATTCAGCCACGTATTCGTTGTTATTAGCAGCTTGCGGGCGTACATGCCCGGCTTAATTTATTTCATGGGCCGCGTTATTTTTTAACTGCGCATACGAATCGTCTGTCTGCTGCTGCAGGGCTGCAATCGTATTTTTTTTCCAGGTTGAAAAACGGTCCTGACGGTGGATATAGTCAGCGACTGTGCGCGGATTTTTGTCTTCAACAGTAATGTTGTAATGGCCTTCCGCTATTTCATACAAAGGAAAGACGCGTGCCTCAACAGCCATGCGGCCTATCCTGACAGTATTTTCCGCATCAAAGCCCCAGTCTGACGGACAGGGACACAGAATGTGGATATAGGCTGAGCCGGCAACGCTCCATCCGCGGCGTACTTTTTCGATCAGGTCAAATGGGTGGCTGGGGCTGGCGGTGGCTACGTACAGACAACCGCTTGCCGCGGCCTTGGCCGGGTTTTTCTTCGCAAAGTGTTCAGTTTTAATTTTTTTTGGGGCAGATTCAGCGTCAAAACAGATGTAAAGACTGCTTTCATCGGGTTTGGGTAGAACCAGGACTGGCGCGCCGGGTGCTTCGTGCGGTGCGAATATGCCTGCCGGTGTTTCGTCCCAGCTCGCTTTTGCAAAATCGACGTTTTTTTCTTCGAGCGCTTTATAAACATGCCGAAGGGCGAGTGCGGTGCCGCTTCCTGCGCAGGCATTGTGGCCGCCGGGTAGATAGCGTTCTGTGAATGGCAGGAATTGTCCTGCGAAAAGGCTGTAGGTATCCATTATTCGACCTCCTGCATGCTGATGGCTCCGAACCAGCATTCTCTGTGACAGATGCCGCAGCTTTTGCACAAGTCCAGATCAGCTTCAAAATATCCGTCTTCCTGTCTGCTTATCGCAGCATCGGGGCAATAGAGACTGCACAATGCGCAACGGGCGCATATTAATTTATCCCAGACCGGCTTGAGCGGCTTTTTTTCAGGGGTATACGCCTGAAGTTTTCCGCCGGCTATGAGTCCGTCCAGAAGTTTGGAAACAGGTGTCAATTTTTTTGTGCTTTTGGTTGCCAACGTTTGGTCTCCTGTCAGTAAGGGTTACCCACACGCCTGATGCAACTGGATTGGTTGTGACGTGTTTTTAAAAGGGGAACAATATCGTTATATACTTAGATTGTCAAGCATTTTTTTGTCATAACAGCCAATGGAAACAGGCATTTGGTACTGTTTGCGGACACATTGATTGTGTTGCAGAAGTTTTTCTGATATCGTTTGTACGCAGGCAGAGACAACCCATGTCTGGCATGCTATGATTTGCCTTGCAGGAATACATCGTCGCGGTTGCAGCGTGTGAGAAGCGACGTGCTTTGAAGGGGGTGCCACATGAAAATTGTAATAGTCGGCGCCGGGGCCATGGGATGCCTTTTTGGCGCTCAGCTGCATCAGGCTGGGGTGGAGGTATGGCTGCTTGAAAAAAATGATGCTTCCGTGGGGGCCATCATTCGTCACGGTATTATGCTTGAAAACAGTGCAGGTACGCATGTTGTTTCCGGTATACATAGTACCCGGGATGCCGCGCTGACCGGTCATGCTGACTATGTTATTTTTTTTGTAAAGGCTTTTGACACAGATAACGCCGCAGTTTCTGCTCGTCCGTGTATCGGGCGGCGCACGGTTATCGTTACGCTGCAGAACGGTATCGGTAACGTTGAGATTCTGAGCGAACATTTTCCTTTGCAGCCTGTTTTGGCAGGTACCACCGCGCATGGTGCTACGCTGTTGGAGCCGGGCCATGTGCGGCATGCCGGTAGCGGTGAGACCGCGCTCAGCGCGTTGGGGCCGCAGAAATGCGCGTGTGCCACGGAATTGCGTGATGTTTTTGAAAGAGCCTGTATACATACCCGGATTGCTGATGATATGCAGACGCTGTTGTGGGGCAAGCTGCTTGTCAATATCGGTATCAATCCTTTGGCGGCAATTTTGAGTATCAGCAATGGACGTATTCTGGAGCTTGAACAGGTTCGGCGCGTTATGCACGCGGCTGTTCGTGAGGGAGTGGCGGTTGCTGCTGCCAAGGATATCTGTCTTACTCCTGATGAGCAGGTTGCCCGGGTTGAAACCGTGTGCAGGGATACACAGTCTAATGTGTGTTCAATGCTGCAGGATATTCGTGCCGGGCGCAGAACCGAGATTGATTATATGAACGGTGCTGTCGTGCGCGAGGCACGGGCCTTGCGCGTGCCCGTTCCGGTTAACGCCATGCTGACCGATTTGGTCAAGGCCAAGCAGAAGCTTGCCAGCGGAGTGGATACAGGGCGCTGACCGGATTATGAGCTTTTTCTTGAGGAGAGTTGCGACATGGACAGCATGATTAGAAAACATAAGCAGTTTATAGCAACGTGTGCAGCCGGGCTTGAGGAGTTGACGGCGCAGGAGATCGAAACCTTCGGCGGTAAACAGATCACGCACTCGTTGGGCGCGGTTTTTTTCTCATCTGCTATGCCGGTAGCATACCGGGCCTGTTTATGGTCGCGTTATGCGAGCCGCATATTAATGGTACTTGGGCAGTTTGAAGCCCGTGACACCGATGCCCTGTACGCAGGCGTGCGCTTGGTTGACTGGAGTAAGCATTTCGGTGTTGGTGAAACATTTGCCGTGGACGCTGCGGTTAAACAGTCAGAGATTACACATTCGCGATTTGCCGCGCTGCGGGTTAAGGATGCTGTTGTCGATCAGTTTATGGAGATCAAGTACCGGCGTCCTTCGATTGATCCATCCCAGCCCGATATCCAGCTGAATCTCTTGCTTGAAAATAATAAGGCCTGTGTGTGTCTGGACCTGTCCGGGGGATCCCTGCATCAGCGCGGTTACCGGGTATCGGGTGGGTCGACCCCGTTGAAGGAAACCCTTGCGGCAGCGATTGTGCGCCTTTCGGGTTGGTCGGAGGATGTTGGCGCGGACGCGGTACTGCTTGATCCCATGTGCGGCTCAGGTACGCTTGTGATTGAAGCGGCGCTTATGTGGGCCGGGATAGCGCCCGGGTTGCGCCGCAGCACCTGGGGTTTTAAAAGATGGCGCGGGCACAACGCAGCGGTGTGGGATGATCTGATGGCTGAAGCCCGTGATGGTATGCGTGCGGCTCAGGAGCGGCACTGGCCAAAATTTGTCGGTTTTGACGCCGGACTGGGGCCTATTCGGTCTGCGATTGAGAACTGTGAGAAGGCCGGACTTGGGGACCGCGTACATATTGAGCGGCGCAGTCTGGCGCAGCTTGAAAATCAATACAGTACGGATAGTGGTTTTATCGTGGTCAACCCGCCGTATGGCGAACGTCATGGGGGCAGTCAGCAGGTTCGCTATTTGTATCGTTGCCTTGGCAGGATTCTGCATGATCGTTTTGCAGACTGGAGTTGTTCTGCCCTGAGCTCGGATCAGCAGTGCCTGCGCGAGCTGCGCATGAATATTAAGGCTACGTACACACTCTATAATGGCCCCCTGGTGTGTGAGCTTCGCTGCGGCAAACTCAGCCCCGAACAGCAGTTCTCGAGTGCCGCGCGCCATCTGCGCCTGCGCCCATCATCTGAGCATACGAGTGATTTTGCCAACCGTTTGCGGAAGAATTGCACACGGCTGCAACGCTGGCTTAAGGAGAGCGGGGTAAGTTGCTATCGGGTCTATGACGCAGATATTCCCGAGTATAATGTGGCCGTGGATGTGTATGATAAATGGGTGCATGTGCAGGAGTATGCCGCCCCTTCATCTGTTGACGTTAGCAAGGCGGAGCGTCGGCTTGAAATCGTACGCCGTGATATTGAGACTGTGTTTCAGATCGACGCACGTAACATTTTTCTAAAAGTACGCCGGAGGCAAAAGGGGCCATCGCAGTATCGTAAGCATGCCGAAGAAGGCAGACTCTTTGAGGTGCATGAGGGCAACTGCCGGTTTTTAATCAATTTAAGTGATTATCTTGATAGCGGTCTTTTTCTTGATCATCGCAGTGTGCGTTTAATGCTGGGTGATATGGCCCGGCAGAAACGTTTCCTTAATCTCTTCGGCTATACCGGAACGGCTACCGTACACGCTGCGCTGGGTGGTGCCGCCCGGACCGTCACTGTTGATCAGTCAGCTCAGTATCTTGCCTGGGCTGAGAGTAATCTGTATCTTAACGGACTGGGCGGTGACCAGCACCGTTTCGTGCGGGAGGACTGCATGGAGTGGCTCGCAGCCAGCCAGGATCGTTTTGAGCTCATATTTATTGCTCCGCCAACATTTTCAAATACCAAGAAGAGGGAGGCGGTATTTGATGTGCATCGCGATCATTACCAGCTGCTTGAATCTGCGGCCCTTCGGCTTGAGTCCGGCGGCGTGATAGTTTTTTCAACACATGCCCGGCGTTTTAAGCTGGATGAACGGTTGGAGAGGAAGTTCAGTATTGAAGATATTACCGCCCGTACCATGCCTCCTGATTTTAAAAGGAACTCGCGTATTCATCAGAGCTGGATTCTGCGCAGGAACTCGGACATTTCGCCGAAAGGTGATGTGCACCCGGAGTTAGACGGGCATGCGCCTGTTGTGGAGTGAAACCCGGTGTCTGCTTGTGTTCATGAATGCTATGCACGGTTGTGAGTTATGAGTGTTGAAGCACCACAGTCGAAAAAAGATTTTGGGCGGATGAGTCGCCGGGAGTGGGAACTGCTCTGTGACGGGTGCGCACGCTGCTGTCTGCAAAAAATTGAGTTTGAAGACACGGGTGAAATTGTGTACACGCGCATAGTGTGTCGCTATCTGGATCAGCAAAGCTGTCGTTGCCGGGTGTATTCCGAGCGCACACGTCTGGTGCCTGCTTGTCACCGGCTAACGCCTGATAATCTCGATGAGGTTTATTTTATGCCTGAAACATGCGCCTATCGTTTGCTGGCGCAGGGTCAGGAGTTGCTCTCCTGGCATCCGCTTGTGAGCGGTGATTCCGCTACCGTGCATAGCGCAGGTATTTCGGTTCGTGGCAGGGTTGTGTCTGAAGAGGATGTGGCCAGTGATGACTGGGAAGCCCATGTTGTTGACTGGGTGAGATAATTGGAAACGGAAATTTTGTATTTTTTTAGTTTTTTTAGGTGATGCGGGTTTGAAGACATGCTAGAAGTCTTATTCATTTAACGGAAGGGGAACTATAATGAATGTTGTCCGGCAGAATGCATTGCGTGATACGGTTGAGATTATTAAGGCGCATGGATCAAATCCTAATTTCAACTTTTCTCGCATTGCAAAAAATATTCGGGAAACCTACGAGGAGCTCGTAAAGCTGTATGGTGAAGCTGAAGATCAGTGACGGGCAGGGCTCGTGTACGATATGAGAAACGCCCGACCATTGCTGTTGCACTAGCCGGGCGTTTCTGAGTGCTAGTAGCTACTTTTTTTTACGTTCGTATTTGAATATGCACACGCAGTCACCGTCGGCAATGGAGGCGATAATACTGCCCTTCATGCCATCGAAGGCCTCTTTGGTTGCCTGCACGTCCATTTCGCAAATCACTTTGCACGGTTTTGAAAATCCGTACTCCCGGGCCATTTCCAGTACCGGGCATACACGCTGTACTTCAATTACCGCGTCCATGTTGTTATTGGAAATGTCAATAACCGCCATGTCCATGCCTAGCATTTCATAGCCTGGAATTGCTTTGGTAAAGCCTTCGGCCAGGGTACAGTTGTCAATAAACTGGCCCATATTCTGTTTTTGACGCTCAGGGTAGCCTTCCATCAGAGTGTCCCAGGCTTTCTTTTCGCCGTCTTTTTCCATGATGGCTTTATAGGTTTCAAATTTTTTTTTAAACATTTCAATGGGATTCATAACAGTCTCCTTTCAGGTGACTGGGCTGCCCTGCGGCATACCCCTAGGTTAAATGCGTTGTTTGCAGATACGGGATTTGCGATTGTCGCGTTGATTCTTGTTTTAGGCTCCTTGTTGGCGTTCGTATTGACTAAAAAGTCGTGCGGTCACCTTTGGTTGCATTTTGTTGTTTGTTGTGTTTCCAGTATATATTTTTATTGTTTTTTCTAACATGTATTGACACTTTTGGCAACAGAGAATATAAGTGTATATTGACTCACAACAAGGTAAGTAATTCGATCAGGAGTGTTGAGTATGCTTTTTCGTTTGTTGATGTTGAGTATGATTGCCGTGCAGGTAATGCTGTTCGCTCCTGGATGCGAACAGATTAAGGACTACCGCAAGAGAGCCTATTATGAAAAAAGTCTTAGTCTTTATGAAACACAGCAGTATCGAGAGGCGCTTGAGCAAACTTCTAACGCGCTTGTATTTGACCCTGATTATTTAGATGCGGTCGTTTTGCGTGGTATGTGCCAGTATGAGCTAAAGAATTATAAGTCTGCCGGGTTTAGTTTTGACGATGCATTTTTTCTTGATGACACTCGAATTGATTTGGGGTTGAAGGCTGCCGATGCATGGTTCCGGAAGCCTAAGTTTGCGAAAGCAAACATTATTACTAGTAAATTATTGGCTCAGTATCCAGATAATTTTGAGATACGCTGTCTTCACGCACGCATAGGCCTCCGGTCCCGTAGGCTAAAGTTATGGGCAAACGTTGATAGCATTTTGCAACCCCTGCTTGACGATCAGGAATATAAAAATAAGGCTTTCGCATTGTTGGCTGAATTTAATATTTTGAATGATAACTTGGAGGCTGCAGAGCAGATATTAATGGGGCATGTGGATGTGAATGATGACTGGTTTTTTGTTATGCGCATGCTAGCGTCAAAATATGATTCACTTGATGGCCATCAGGCTCAGATAAAGATCTATAGAAAGATTTTGGAGCTAAAACCGGACAGTACACAGGACATCGAGCAATTGCTTGCCCTCTTGCGCAGCACTGGGCGTAAAAATGAAGAGTACCAGTTGCTTGATTCTTTAATTGCTGCCGACGAGCAGCAAATTCGTTATAAGCTCGCACTGATCAATTTTTACATACAGTATGGACATTTTGCAGAAGCTGAGGAGTATATTCGCTCAGGGCTAGATGGCGAAGCAGGGTATTTCGATTTTTTGAGATACTTGATTGAGTTATATGAAAAAACGAATCGCTCTGCAGCTGCCATTCAATTTGCGAAGGATGGATTGGGTCAGATTGAAGAGGAAGAAGGTGTACTCAAGATCGAGTTTATGAATATTTTGGCCCGGCTTTATTATGGGGATAAAAATTTGGAGATGGCCAAGGCTGTTGTGCGTTGGATCCTGGATCTCGATGGAGGTAATTTAACCGCGCGATTCTTGCTGTCTCGCATTTCGCTTGATGAGGGCCGGACACTGCTGGCAATAGCGGAATTGCGCCGGCTTGTCTCTGAGGATGCAGAAAATCCTGAGTTTAATTATTACATGGGCCTTGCACATATGGCCCGAAACGAGGATGCCGCTGCCGAAGCTTCTTTTAAAGCGGCTTTAGTAAGAGATCCGTCTTTTAAGTCAGCTGTGATAAAAATTGTTAAGATATACTTTGAAAAAGAATATTTTGTTGATGCCGAGCGTATTATTAATGAGTTTTTAGTTATTAATCCGGATGATCCTGATGTGCTTGTATTGCAGGTGGAGTGCGCGAACAGGATGTCTGTTGTACCGGAGAGGGTTGAGTTTCAGTGGCAATCACCGGGTAATTGATTATATATGGATTGAATTTGCTTGATTTTAGGCCGGGCGCATTGTATTACGTTTCTAAGGGCAAAGAACCCATCAGGAATTTTTAATAAAAATTATCCTTCAGGGGGGAAGTGCATCATGGCCGGTGAAAAAGTCTTAATTGTCGATGATGAAGAAAATGTTCGTTTTCTGTATGAGCAGGAACTCATTGACGAGGGATATCAGACGGTACTTGCGCGTGATGGTAAGGAATGCCTTGAGAAGGTCGCGACTGAAAAGCCGGATGTGGTTCTCCTTGACATCCGTATGCCGAGGATGGACGGCCTGGAAGCTATTGGGAAAATAATAGAGCTTAATAAAAACATACCCATTATTATCAACTCCGCCTATTCGACGTACAAGGATGATTTTATGAGTTGGGCCGCTGATGCGTATGTGGTTAAATCCTACGACCTTGATACACTCAAGACTACTATCCGCGACGTGCTCGCGAAAAAAAGCAATCCAACATGAAAAAAGTTCTCGCAATGATTATGGCAGGTGGCAAGGGTGAGCGCCTTTACCCACTGACCCGTGATCGTGCCAAACCGGCAGTACCGTTCGGCGGAACCCATCGAATCATTGATTTCACCATCAGCAATTGCGTTAACTCAGATATCCGCAAAATCTATATCCTTGCTCAGTATAAGTCTCTGTCACTCGACAGACATATTCAGCGGGCCTGGAATTTTCTCAGTAGCCGTGTCGGTGAATTTGTTTATATTATCCATGCACAACAGCGTATAAATGAGAATTGGTACAAGGGAACGGCCGATGCTATTTATCAGAATTTTTATACGCTGCAGCAGGAGCGCCCCGATTTGGTGCTGGTGCTCTCAGGCGATCATATTTACAAAATGGATTACCGCCCGATGATTGAGGCACATCTGAAGAAAAAAGCGGATTTAACCATTGCAACCTATGAGGTTCCCGCATCGCAATCACGCCAATTTGGCGTGCTACAGATTGACAAAACCCGACGTATCAGAGGTTTTCAGGAGAAGCCTGCAAAACCGAAAACCATTCCCGGCAAGCCTGACAGTATCCTGGCCAATATGGGTGTCTATATTTTTAATACTGATGTGCTTGTTAAGCGTTTGATTCAAAATGCCAGGCAGGCTGACTCGGAGCATGATTTTGGCAAGAATATTATTCCTTCAATGCTTAAGGATGATCGGGTGTTTGCCTATTCGCATATTGATCCTGCAACCGGAAGTCCGGCCTACTGGAAGGATGTTGGAACTATTGAAGCATACTATGAAGCGAATTTTGATCTTTTGACTGACATGCCGGGGATCGATCTCTATGATAGAGACTGGCCGATTTACACCTATGAAAAACAGGCACCGCCTGCCAGAATCACTGGGTTTGAGCAGCGCGACAAAACGCTGTACGGCATGGCTGCGGATTCAATGATATCAAAGGGTTGTCAGATCAGTGGCGCGCATATCAGTAATTCTATCCTGTCTCCGAATGTGACTGTTGGTCAATATTCGACCGTGAAAGGATCCGTTGTTCTGGACAATGTGACCATTGGTCGCAACTGCTGTATTCAGAATGCGATTATCGATAAAGACGTTGTGATCCCCGACGGTACTGAAATTGGCAGCGATCTCAAACGTGATGCCCATTCGTTTACCGTCACCGAATCGGGTGTTGTCGTGATCGCCCGCGGTTCAACCTTATAGCCCACGTTTTCTTACCCGCACACAGTTCTTCCCCCATCATGTTCTTTCATGCTGTACTGAACCAGCACCGGACTGGGGACTTGCTGTCTGGTTCGAATGTGTCATCCCGTCCGTCAGGTTGTCAATCTGTCTCAGGTTGTTATTTGGTAATGTCGTGTGGTGTTTGCGCAAATTGCATTCTGCCTGATTCGTAGAGATCCCCGCCGTATATATCATTTATTACGATTGCCGGGAAAAGTTCTACCTCAATCCTGCGCAGGGCCTCGGCACCGAGGTCGGGGTAGGCAATAATTTCGTTGCTGTGGATGCATTTTGAAAGCAGTGCTCCTGCACCTCCGATAGCAGCGCAGTATACGGCCTGGTTGCGTTGCAGGGCTTTTTTTACTTCCTGTGATCGGGGACCTTTGCCTATCATGCAGCAAAGCCCGGCTTCCAGCATCTGCAGGCTGTAGGTATCCATTCGTCCGCTGGTCGTCGGGCCGGCAGATCCGATACAGTGTTCAGGGCGTGCCGGTGAAGGGCCCATATAGTAGATAGTTTGGCCCGCAATTTCAAAGGGCGGTTGTTGACCGGCCTCAAGGGCTTCAATAATGCGCTTGTGGGCTGTATCGCGCGCTACGTAAAATATACCGCTGATCAGGACTTGATTACCAGAGCGGAGCTGCTTGATGCAGGTAGCAGATATCGGGGATGTTAATTCAATTGCCATGTCAGGAAAGCATATTACAGAGTATAAGTTATTGCCTGCTTCTATCAATCGTACGTGAATCTAAACAGTATCAACCTCTGGTGCCGACGTCAAGGTGTAATGCCGTACAATTTGCTTATGAACACATGCGCAGGGGCCTTGAAAGTGAAAAGATTGTAGACGGGAATAAGCAATTAGAGTATATTTTAATACTCATGCTTTAAGTTTGCCACGAAGCAAAAATAATTTTTAAGTGTGTTTAAAATTTGGTGAATGATTGTGAAATCTGATATCTCAACGCAAATCGGTTCGTTGCATTTGAAGAATCCTGTTATGGCTGCCTCGGGAACATTCGGATACGGGCAGGAATACGGAAGTTTGATTGATAACAGCGTTCTTGGGGCTTTGGTTACCAAGGGTATTTCATTGCTGCCCTCGACCGGCAATCCGAGCCCTCGAATTGTTGAAACCCCCTCAGGCATGCTGAACGCGATCGGATTGCAAAATATTGGTCTTGACGCGTTTATTTCTGAAAAACTACCCCTGCTCCGCAAAGGTTCAACTCCGGTTATTGTTAATTTTTATGGCAATACGGTGGAACAGTATGTGGAACTCGCAGAGCGCCTCTCAGTCGTTGAGGGCATTGCAGCGCTTGAAGCTAATATCTCCTGTCCGAATATTAAACAGGGCGGTATTTCGTTTGGTACTGATCCGCGCATGGCAGGAGAGATTACCGAGCGTATACGTGCGGTCACCCGTTTGCCGCTAATTGTTAAATTGACACCCAATGTTACCGATATTGGGCAGATAGCCAGCAGCGTGGAGCAGAGCGGGGCAGACGCGGTTTCGCTTATTAATACTCTGACCGGTATGGTGATTGATCCCGCAACCCGCAAGCCGGTGCTTGCCAACGTAACCGGTGGTCTTTCAGGGCCGGCAATCCGCCCGCTTGCCCTGCGTATGGTTTGGCAGGTATGCCGTGCAGTACGCATACCGGTAATCGGCCTGGGCGGTATAATGAATGCCAATGATGCCCTTCAGTTTTTGATTGCCGGAGCCTGCGCGGTTCAGGTTGGTACCGGACTTTTTGTTGACCCCTCAATTCCTGAGAACATTGTAGTCGGAATTGAGGAGTACATGACCGTGCATGGCTTTGAGCGCCTTGAACAGGTTATTGGCAGTTTGATGGTTTAATTGTGTTTTTCGGAAGTATTTAGGCAAGCGGCCTGTTCTGCACAGTGCGGCGTTGCTCAGGCAGGAGTTCTCGGAATGAAAAAGCGCAGACATACAAAAAAAGTCATGGTCGGAGGGGTGCCCGTTGGCGGGCAGTCACCGATAAGCGTTCAGTCAATGACCAGTACTGATACACGTGATGCGTCTGCCACCCTGCGTCAGATCAGGCGGCTTGAACGTGCCGGTTGTGATATTGTGCGAGTTGCCGTACCGGATGAAAAGGCTGCTGCAGCCTTGAGCACAATAGTTAAGGCTGCGCGCATTCCTGTTATTGCTGATATCCATTTCAGTCATCGGCTTGCGCTACTGAGTCTTGACGCGGGTGTGCATGGTTTGCGTATTAATCCCGGAAATATTGGCTCTGCCAGCCGGGTACGCCAGGTAGTTGATGCGGCCGCTCAGTGCTGTGTTCCGATCAGAATTGGCATTAATTCCGGCTCTCTTGAAAGAGATATTCTTAAAAAATACGGCACACCATGCGCTGAAGCCCTTGCTGAAAGCGCGTTGCGTAATGTCGAGCTGATTGAGCGTATGGGTTTTGATCAGATTAAGATATCAATCAAGTCTACTGATGTGCGTACGACCATCGATGCGTATCGCCTGGTTTCAAAAAAAACGCGCTATCCTTTGCATATTGGAGTGACGGAGGCGGGTACCTTGTTTTCAGGAACCGTAAAGTCTTCTATTGGACTGGGGATTTTGCTGCACGATGGTATCGGTGACACGTTGAGGGTTTCGCTTTCGGCTGATCCAGTTGAAGAGGTTCGGGCGGGTTTTGCGATTTTGCAATGCCTTGGTTTGCGCCAGCATGGCCCGGAGCTTATTTCATGTCCAACCTGTGGTCGGCGTCAGATTGATGTTGTAAAACTGGCGGCTCGGGTTGAGAAGCGCCTTATTCGCAGCCGCGCACCAATAACGGTTGCTGTTATGGGTTGTGAGGTGAATGGGCCGGGTGAGGCACGCGAGGCTGATATCGGTATTGCCGGCAGCAGCAGTTGCGGCGTGATATTCAAGAAAGGCCGCATTGTTAAACGGTGTGCTCAGGACCGGGTAATGGATGAGTTTTTACGTGAGCTTGACACTCTTGAGCGTGAGTTTATTCCGGATGCGACTGCTACAAAGAAAAAACATTAATTATTCGGGTGCCTGATACTGGCATTTGTAAAGAGGAGAACATATGCGCTATACACAATTTCTTATTCCCACTCTGCGGGAGGTTCCTGCTGATGCCGAAGTTGCCAGTCATCAACTGATGTTGCGTGCAGGTCTGATTCGCAAACTGGCGGCCGGCATATATTCCACATTGCCGCTGGGAGAGCGTGTGATGCAAAAAACCGCTCAGATCGTACGTGAAGAAATGAACCGGGCCGGTGCACTTGAACTGACACTTCCCTTTGTGCAGCCTGCTGAGCTGTGGCATGAAAGCGGCCGTTGGAATGTGTACGGTAAGGAGTTGATGCGCCTGAAGGATCGAAATCAACGCGAGTTCTGTCTTGGACCCACGCATGAAGAAGTTATAACGGATGTGGTGCGAGGGCTGGTTTCATCCTATAAGCAGCTGCCGATCAATCTCTATCAAATCCAAATTAAATTTCGCGATGAAATTCGCCCGCGCTTCGGGGTTATGCGTGCGCGTGAATTTATCATGAAAGATGCTTATAGTTTTGATGTCGATGAGGCCGGAGCTGAACTGAGTTACAAGAAGATGTATGATGCATACACCAATATCTTTACTCGTCTGGGTTTGCGTTTCAGGGCAGTCGAGGCTGATAGCGGACCGATTGGCGGCAGCTTTTCGCATGAGTTTATGGTGCTTGCTGACACCGGTGAGGACATGATTGTCACCTGTACTTCTTGCGAGTATGCCGCCAATACTGAGAAGGCGGAGATACAGGTGCCCGATGTTAGTGAGCCGTCTGAGGATCAGTTTGGCGTGCTTGAACAGGTATCCACACCAAATGTGCGGACGATTGAAGAGGTTTGTGCATTTTTGAAGGCGGACCCAGCTGATGTAATCAAAACACTGGTGTTTGATATCGGCTCAGAAGCGGTAGTCGCCTTGGTACGCGGTGACCATGAAATCAATGAAATTAAGCTTAAAAACTACTTGAATTGCAATGGACTCGAGTTGGCTGATGAGGTGATGATTGAAAAGGTTACCGGTGCTCCCCGGGGGTTTGCCGGTCCTGCAGGCCTAAGCGGTGTGCGCATTATAGCGGACTATGGTCTTAAGGGCAGGGTGAACATGATTACCGGCGGTAATGAGCATGACGTGCATATTGTGAACGTTAATATCGGCCGCGATTTTAATGTTGATGCTTTTGCCGATATCCGGCTTGCCGTTGAGGGTGATGCCTGCCCACGCTGTGCACAGGCTCTTACGACCACTCGAGGCATTGAGGTCGGGCATGTCTTTAAACTCGGTACCAAGTATAGCACAGCAATGCAGGCGGAGTTTCTTGATGTCCAGGGGAAGTCGCATCCAATGGTAATGGGTTGCTATGGGATAGGGGTCGGTCGCACCGTGGCTGCGGCTATTGAACAGTCACATGACAAGGACGGAATAATATTCCCCGCTTCGATCGCACCGTTTGTAGTATTGATTGCTTTGGTTAACCCGAACGATGAGAAGCAAAATGAAGTCGCCACCAACCTGTATGAAGCACTTCTCGGGCACGACGTCGAGGTGTTGCTTGATGATCGTGACGAGCGTCCCGGCATTAAGTTTAAGGATGCTGATTTAATCGGTATACCCATGCGTGTGACTGTTGGCCGTAATGCCGTGAAGGACGGCCTTGTTGATATAAAATGGCGCAAAACCGGTGAACAGGTTCAGGTGACAATCAATGAGGCCGCTGCCAAGATTTTGGAAGCATTGCCGAATCTTTAGGGGCGTTGCCGGCCAAATCAAGGGTGCAGGTGTCAGGTATAATGGCTCAACCGAAGATAGTCCGCATAAATGAAATCATTGAGCAGGTGACCTCGTATTTCCCCGAGGCCGATCTTGGGCTGATCAGCCGAGCCTATGTTTTTTCCGCCAAAGTACATCAGGGGCAGACCCGCATGTCGGGCGAGCCGTATTTGAACCATCCTCTTTCTGTGGCTAAGATTCTGGCCGACCTCAAGCTTGACGTGTACACCGTGGTAACCGGGCTCTTGCACGATACTGTTGAAGATACTTACGCAACTCTTGAAGAAGTCCAAGAGCTGTTTGGCAATGAGGTTGCGTTTCTTGTCGACGGTGTGACCAAAATTAGTAAAATCACAAGCGGTCCTAAAAAAGACACGCAGGCTGATAATTTCCGCAAAATGATTTTGGCCATGTCGAAAGACATCCGCGTACTTTTGATTAAACTTGCGGATCGCATGCATAATATGCGCACGCTTGAATATATGCCCGCTGAGAAACAGGAACGCACCGCCCAGCAAACACACGATATTTATGCTCCGCTTGCCAGCCGATTGGGCCTCTATATTGTGAAGCGTGAGCTAGAGGATCTGTCCCTGCGTTATATGCACGCGGAGATGTATCATGATATCAGAGATAAACTCGTTCGCACATCGGAGCAGCGTGAACGCTATGTTGATGAGGTGATCGGGATTATTGAATCTAAGCTGGCGCAGTCCGGCATTAAGGCAAACATTACCGGTCGCCATAAGCATTTGTTCAGCATCTATAGCAAGATGCAGACTCAGAATCTCAATTTCGACCAGATATATGATCTGACTGCATTTCGTATTATAGTGAGTGATCGTTCGGAGTGCTACGAAGTGCTGGGCATCATCCATGCGTTGTGGAAACCTGTTTCCGGGCGTTTTAAAGACTTTATTTCATTGCCTAAGGCAAACATGTATCAATCTTTGCATACGACCGTGATTGGTCCATATGGTCAGCGGATTGAAATACAGATTAGAACCGATGAAATGGATCGTGTCGCCAGGCATGGTATTGCCGCCCACTGGAAATACAAGGAAGGCAGTACCATCGAGCAGAAAGACGATCAGCGTTTTAACTGGCTTCAGAATATTCTTGAATCTCAGAAGGAAGTGAATGACTCACGTGAGTTTTTGGATGCATTCAGGGTTGAGGTTTTTCCGGATGAGGTTTTTGCTTTTTCGCCTGCCGGTAAGGTGGTCGAACTCCCCAAGGGGGCTACGCCTATAGATTTTGCCTACAGCATTCACACGGATATTGGCAACCGCTGCATGGGGGCTAAAGTTAATAATGGTATTGTTCCGCTTCGCTATGAAATTCAAAGCGGTGATGTTATTGAAATTTTAACCCAGTCAGGACATCATCCCAGCAGGGATTGGCTCAAAATCGTCAAAACATCCCGGGCTCGGACGAAGATAAGAAACTGGATACGCCAACAGGAGCTTGAGCGCAGTCTTGTTTTGGGACGTGAAATCGGGGAAAAGGAATTTCGCAAGCATAAGCTCAATTTTGCGCGGATGCTGAAGGATGGACAACTGGTAGAGAAGATGGGCAGAAATAATGTTACTACTGCCGATGATTTGCTGGCCGCAATTGGTCAGGGGCGTATCGGCATTCGGCAGGTCATCAATAAAGTAATGCCTGACGAGCCTGTGGAATATGTTGCGGATTCCAAACCTTCAAAACGAACGGGCAGGGCCCGCAAGCGTAAAAATAACCTCGGGGTGGTGGTACAGGGTATGGGTGATCTGCTTGTTCGGTTCGGCAAATGCTGTAACCCCATTAACGGTGATGCAATCAAAGGGTTTATTACGCGTGGGCGGGGTGTAACCGTACATGCTCATGATTGCCCATTTCTTACGTCTGCTGACCCTGAGCGAATTATAGACGCTCAGTGGGATGAGAGCTCGCAGCATGTCGCGATCGTGCCGATTGAGGTTATCTGTGAGGATAAAAAAGGTTTGCTGGCCTCAATTACTTCATCAATTGCCAGTGCTGAAACCAATATCCTCAACGCCAGCGTAAGAACAACTCCGGAGATGAAGGCTATCAGTGTTTTTACCGTTGAGATCAACAGTCTTGCAATGCTGGATGCGGTTATTCAGGAGATAAAGAAGGTCAAGGGAGTTCTGAAGGTTTCGCGAGTGCGATCCTGAAGCTTTCGCCACTGGCCCAGCAGGTTCGCAGCCGAAGGCATCGCTTGTTCTGCCCACCGCCCGCCTATTTCTTGCGGGGGGGGGGCGTTCTGATAATAATAGCTAGACTTTTTAAAGTCTGTGCAAGCCCTTATGATACTGCGCTGTCGATTAGGGTGGCTGATTTGCGAATGGGTTTCGCTATGAGGCCGGAACGGATACAGCGGGTGCATACATACACCTTTTTTACAGTACCATTGCTCGTTGAGCGTACCCTTTGAACGTTGGGTTTCCAAACTTTTTTGGTTTTATTGTGCGCATGGCTGACGCTGTAGCCAACCTGCCGCCCTTTGCCGCAAATACTGCAGACTTTTCCCATGTAGTGTATCTCCTGTAGATAGGTGCTCTATGAGCTGTTTGTCATGGTGTTATAAACAATTCATTATACCAAAATTACTCTATACAGCAATAAAAAAAACGTCTTATTGAAAAAAATTTATATTTGGGGGTATGCACACTGAGGTGTTTGTTTTGGCGGGTGGGGGTTATAGGACGTGTCCAGGTTAAGTGAAAAGGGGAAGGAAGGCCTATTGACAGGCTGTTCAGGGATAAAGCGGAGGGGCAACCCCTATCCTTCCCACAATGTCACATTAGTATCTTATTTTATGGAAAAAATCAAGGTAAGGGGGCTAATTTTATAGTCTAGAATAAATTCTCTCTATGTTTTTTTTTGATAAAGAAGGTGATATGCATCTTCCCCTTTTTTAAACTCGGTGATCAAAACGCCCATACCGTTCTTATTTGCCAGATGAAACAGGTTGCTCGGTACCTTGCGGGCCCAAACTACGCGGCAGGACAGTTCTATGCTGTCGGATGGTCCTTTAAGTGTAATGTCCAGCATAGTTCCGGGCGGTAAAAGTTTTTTGGTTTTTATAAAAAAACCGGCAGCAGACACATCCTCAGTGAGGGCGGTGTAAGTGCCGCTTTCGGAGCTGATGCTTACTTGAAGAGTTTTTTTTATTCGTTTAAAAAGGCGTTTGTCTGACATTTGTATTTCCTTTTTATGTTGTGTGGCTCAATGAACATCCTCAATTCTCGACTTTTGGGCGTGTGCTGTGGTGAAGTTATTGGCGGTAATTGCAGTCGGAGACTTCAATCACTGCGCTGATTCTGTGGTTGTTTTCAAAGAGTTGGTGCATACTTGTTTTCATATAGCTTTCGGTTGTAAACAGAGTTTTAATCGTCCTGTTTTTTTTGTAGGAACTGTAATATCTTTCCGGACTGTTCATGGTTTGTGCCACGATCATGGTCGCTTGAGAGATTGTCTGCTGATCCAGACTCAAGTTCAATTGCCGCCATAAAGTGTTCTTCACCGTTTATGGTAAAAATTTCACCGCACATTTGTGGTTCCCTCAGCGTCCAGGTGAGTTCAACCGGCGGCAGCACAAGCAAGGTAAAGCGCACTATATACCAATTTTTTTTTAAATCCGGCTTAATGTCATGTACAGTCGCATAGTAAATACCACCGGGCGTTCCTACTAATAGTATATCGCCTGTATAAGTATCATTCTTTAATGAAATATATTTTTTTATATCTTGCAGTTTTTTTTTCAAAAGTATGCACAGTTCCTTTTTTTTGCAGGTACGGAGTTTACTAAGAAATTTTTTTGGGTGCAACAAGCTTAAACTAAATAAACATATGATGCAAATGTATTTTTGGGGCTGGTATTTTTAAAACCGGTTTTTTGTTGAATCAATTATGAAAACTATATAGTATATATATAATTAAGTATAAGGCTGGGCTACAATGCCATGTACACATCATGGGGGGTGGGTATGCTTCGTGCTAATGTTGTAAAAGATATGCCGCAGGTGGACAGTACGTCCTACGTTGACCCTGATGCTATTATCATCGGGCGGGTTTTTGTCGGGGCAAATTGTTTTATCGGCGCAGGGGTCGTTATTCGTGCTGATCGATTTTCTATTGAGGATGAACTCTGCTCCATTACCATTGGAGAGGGAAGTGTTATTCAGGATGTTTCGGTGCTGCATGCGCATACTGAAACAGCCATCCAGGTAGGATCGGGCTCTATTATTAATCACGGGGTAGTGATTCACGGTCCTGCTACGGTCGGGGATAACTGTTTTATTGGTTGTAAGGCAATTTTGCATTATGCCCATATCGGAAGTAATGTTTTTGTGCGCAGCAATTGTGTTATTGAGTCGGTGACCATACCTCCGGATCGATTTATTGATATTGGTTCCTGCATAACGCTGCAGGAGGACGTTGACCGCTTGCGCCAGATTACAGCGGAGGAAGAAAAATTCATGCGGCGCGCTGTCGGGGAAAGTCGCGATTATCCCATTCGCTATAAATTCTCACTTGAGCTCTAGCACGAAAATTCGGGCTAGGGGTGCGCTGACTGGGTCGGTGCATCAGCGTACATCGGGGCGGATTTTGCATGCATACGTTTGCTGTTTTGATGATGCAGAACGCATGTCATGGTTCATTAGACGTTTCTTCGGCGCAGAGTACATTGCCGGGGTGACGCAGTTCATAATCGTTTTACGTGAAAGGATCAAGTGGCTATGTCGGAACTTAACTATGGTGACATTAGTAATCTGCTGATTGAAAAGGGCAAGGTGCGCGGAAAACCGGTTGCCATAAGCCTGTTTAAGGACAGCGTACCGTCTGGATATGAGCCGATTGAAGATACTCCCTGTTCCATTGTGCGGTATGCCATGGATGAAGGGCGCTGTGTGTATTTTGATGCCGAGCATCATGATTGTCTTGTCGGTATGCATCATGCCGGTATTATTCCAGGCAAAAAAGAAATTGTGACAGGGGCCTATCTTTCCGAGACCGGAGATTTCTTTACAACTGAGGGAGCGTCCAGGCTGAAATCCAGTGATGCTGTTCTGCCTCCGGGCTTGGTATGCGCTATCGGCGCGGCACCTTTGGATAGCGTGCCCGAGGGTGTGCATTTTGACTGGATTGTTGTGGTCTGTAATCCGCACAACGCTAATGCCATTGCTGGATGCCGAATGTGTGCTGAAGGGGTCCGGGCGGACGCGGTTTTTGGAACGTCTTTGTGTGTTGAACTTTTTGCCACTCCGTGGCAGAAGCGGAACTGTATGGTTGCCAGCGGTGATTTCGGCGGCCGCATGCATAATCGCATCAAACAGGATCAGGTTTTTGTTATTATCCCGATTGAGCATGCGCATTTTTTGCCGCCGATGCTTGCAAATATTCGAGTTGATATCAAGGCGTCGCGGCGTATGACCAAACCAGCCCAATCGCCATTCTGGAAAAAAGATGGAAAGGGCGGGGCCCCGGATGAGAGTTTGAGTGCTGAGGCTGATGAGACAGCCCCGGTTCCTGGCGAGCTGTTCACCATGGAATGGGATGACGAGGCGTGCGCGATGATGGCCAAAGTGCCGGAAGGCATTCTTGAGATGGTGGTTGGCAATGCCGAGGAATATGCACGTAAAAATAAGCTTGTTGTTGTAACTCGCAAGTCGATGCAGGAGCAGATGGCCGAGATGGGCATGGATCTCGATGAGATGATGGCGTCGGTGTAGGATGAGCCTAATCTAGAGTCTTTAAACGCAGTGCTTCAGGAGGATAGTATATGTCACGCAACAAGGAATTAGCTCAAAAGCTGAAGGAACATGAGGGCTATCAGCGGCCGATCATTGCCTTTAAACTGACTGACGAAGAGCCTCAAAATGCTGAGTGCTACGGGGATGACATGTCGTTTTTGTGCGCAATTGTCGCCGAGGTATATGAAGGTCGCAAACCGCTCTACATCACGAATAAAAATATTTTATGCGGTGGTGCCGTGTATTCCGGCCTGGGGCAGCGTCCAGTCGTAAAAGAGGAGTTTGACATGGGCATGGAGGGCACCACTATCGGGCTCAACTGTGCGTATGCATCCCGGCAGGTTTTTCGCCGTGTTAACCAGCAGATTAAGCATTTTTATAAGCATCATCATTATATGATTATCGGTGCTCTTGAGGATATGGATGATTATGACATGGTGATGATTACTGCAGATGCCAATAAGATTATGCGGCTGTGCAAGGTCTACACCTGGGCCACCGGTGAGTTAACTCACGGTTTGACTGGTACGGCCTGGTGCGCTAATTCATTCCCGCTGCTGTACCGCGACGGCGGCCTGACATATAATATGGGCGATCCGCCTTCACGGGTGCTTATGAATCTTGACGGGGGTGAAATGTTCGGTTTTGTCCATCGTAATACCCTTGAGCTGATAGTTGAAAATTTTAAAAATATTTCCGATGGGAACGTGATGTAGCCTTGTGCTGCACGCTCTACAGTATAGGAGAAATACTCTATGGCATATTATATAACCGACCGCTGCATTATGTGCGGAACCTGCTGGGAAATTTGTCCAACAAAGTCCATTAAAGAATTTGACTGGTACTACGCAATCGATGATGAGAGTTGTGTTGAGTGCGGGGCCTGTGCTCGTGTGTGCCCAAATGTGGCGATTGCGCGGCAAAAAAAGGACTGAAGCAGGCGTATGCCGGCTTATCAGGATATCCGATAGATTTGTGGAAAGGACATCATGGCTACGTTCTGCACCGAGGTCGATGTGAGTGCATTTCCTGCGCATGTGCGGCCTTACTTGATACCCGAATATACAGGCAACTGTGTGTATGAATGCATTGCCTGCGCGTATACCGGTTCTCTGGATCGCTTTTTGTATACCTGTCCGGAGTGTGGCAGCCTGCTTAAAATTACCGATTTGTCCTTTGATGAATTAAAAAAAATACCGGGTCCTGTATGGCGTGATATTTTTGATTACCGCAGCCTGCTGCGCATTGAGGCACTTCAAGGCATTTTTTTATTTAAGGAGTTATTGTTTCCTGCTATTCCTTTACAGGATGTTATTTATCTGGGCGAGGGGCATACGGCTCTGGTGCGTGCTAACGAGCAGCTGAGCAGGCATGTCGGAGCAGGTTTTTTCATAAAGAATGACGGGTTTAATCCCTCGGCCAGTTTTAAAGATCGCGGTATGGCCAGTGCCGTAAGCTATATAAACCACGCAATCCGTTCGCGCGGCCTTACGGAAGTATTGGGTATCTGTGCGTCAACCGGCGACACGTCCGCAGCTGCAGCACTGTATTTGAGCTACCTTGACAGTTCGGTTGTCAAGTCTGTCGTACTGCTACCCAAGGGCAAGGTTACGCCACAGCAGCTTTCCCAGCCTCTTGGCAGCGGGGCCACGGTACTGGAAATACCGGGTGTGTTTGATGATTGTATGCGCATTGTTGAACAGTTGGCTGAAAACTATCAGGTGTGCCTGTTGAACTCCAAGAATCCGACCCGTATAATGGGTCAGAAATCCTATGCCTATGAAGTAGCCCGGCAGCTTGGTTATGAAACGGCTAATCTGACGGTGGTGGTGCCGGTCGGCAACGCCGGCAATATTACTGCAATTATGGAGGGCTTTCTGGATATGCAGCGTCTGGGCATTATTGAAACACTGCCGCATATTTTGGCCGTGCAGAGCCGGCATGCAAACCCGGTAGCCCTGTGGCGCTCATCAGGTGAGTATAATCCTATGACAGTCAGTCCGAGTGTGGCCCAGGCTGCCATGATCGGTGATCCGGTGTCATTTCCCAAGGTGCGCGCACTGGTTACAAGCGATTTCGACGATCGATTTACCTGTATTGAGGTAGAAGAGCAGGAGATTATTGAAGGTATGCTTCAGGCAAACCGTTGCGGCAGTGTGGTGTGCACCCAAGGCGGCGAGTCGATTGCAGGGTTGCGCAAGGCCGTTGCAAATGGCATTGTCGAATCCGATCGTATTTTCGTTGTCGACTCAACGTCGCATCAATTAAAGTTCTCAAATTTTCAGCAGATGTATTTTGATAATTCATTTCCTGCTGACTACGAAATCAAACCCCGATCAGAACTTGTCAATGCGCCGGTGCAGCTTGAGGCATCAGCAGGGGCAGTGGCTGATTATCTGAACTTGAAAAAGAAATAAGAAGATATGAAAAAGATTTTGATTGTGGATGACAGCAGTACGATTGCCAATGCAATGCAGCGTTTCCTTGAGGCAGCAGGATATGAAGTTGATACGCGGTACGAAAGTGAAACTTTTTTTGACGGCCGCGTAACAGAATTTGATCCTGATCTTGTGATACTTGATATTAATATGCCGCACTTTGACGGGTTTTATGTTCTAGAAATGGCCAGAAAGCAAAAAACCTGTCCGTGTGCCAAGATCATGATGTGTTCAACAAAAATTTTTGAACAGGACATCAATCGGGCCAAAGTTCTGGGAGCCGATGGTTTTTTGATGAAACCGTTTAATGCTGAGCAATTGCTAACAAAAGTCTCCGAGGTGATTGGTGCGCCCTGAACCGGGTGCCTATAGTATATCTGCGTGAGAGTGGTGCCTGCATGTTATGAACAGTAATCTTGAAATTCGTTTTTGGGGTGTTCGGGGCTCAATGCCTGTATGCTCGCCTGAGGTGGTATCCTACGGCGGTTGTACAGCATGTGTGCAAATAATTGCTGATAATGGTACCCATATCGTGCTTGATGCCGGTACCGGCATTCAGGCTCTGGGACGGGAGTATTTAAAAAAAGGGATGCCCGGCAACTGTGCTGTGTTTATTACCCATGCGCACTGGGACCATATTCAGGGGCTACCTTTTTTTGCACCGGCGTTTGTGCCGGGATACCGCCTGTCTTTCTTTGGCTGCAATCAGGGAACGTTTGTGTTTGAGGACATACTGCGGGAACAGATGCGCAGTCCCTTTTTCCCGGTTGAGCTTGAAAGCTGGCAGGCGGACATTTCCATGCAATCTATTGCCGAGACCACTATAGATTTTAATGGTATTTCTGTTACATCATTTTTTGCTGAACATCCGGGCATGACGCTTGGTTTCAAGGTGAGTTATAAGGGTAAAAATATAGTCTATTTACCTGATAATGAGCCTTTTGCACACTTTGATTTTGTGAAGGTTTTTAGCGAACGAAACATAGATACCGAAAATGCTGATATTGAAAGTATCTGCTTGTTTGACCAAAAAAAACATTTTTTTGATTTCATTCGATCCGCAGATGTTCTCATTCATGATGCGCAGTATACGCCTGAGGAATATTCTACTAAAGCCGGTTGGGGACACTGCAGTTTTACAACTGCAGTAAAATCGGCACTATACGGGCAGGTGAAACATCTTGTACTATTTCATCATGACCCGCAGCGCACCGATATTCAGATTGGAGAGCAGGTGCAATCATGTGCCGCCATGGTTCGCGCTACCAATTCCGGATTGGTTGTTTCGGCAGCTTCGCAGACTGCAGCGCCTCTTTTCCTCTGAGATTTCACCCCGGGTTCTAATATCACTCCCGCCAGCCGGCCGCTTTGAGCCGTTCAATGATCTCGTGCAGCAGCATTGCAGTTGCGCCCCAGATATGATGTCCCGAGAATGAAAAACCCGGTACCTCGCGTTCAGTGCCGAAGATATTTTTGGGTGCCCGCGTGCGTGCATTAGCTGTGCATAGCCCGGAAAGTTGAATTGGAAATACCTCAGTGACTTCACGTGGGTCGGGTATGCAGGTTGGGATTCCGGGGTGCCAGGCTACGAATGGGTGTACAACGAAATCGGACGCACAAATGTAGGCGGGCTCAAGGCTTCCGGCGATAATAAGATCTTCAGGTGATATACCGATTTCCTCATAGGTTTCACGCAGTGCACATACAAGTGGTAGTTCGTCCTGTTCACGGCGTCCACCGGGGAAGGATATCTGCCCGGGATGATGGCGCAAATCATCACGGCGTTTGATTACAATAACACTCAGGTTTGTTGCTTCCGTAAACAGTAAAATTAGTACAGCTCCGCAGCGTGGTTTGCCCTGCAGTTCGTCAGGCCGTTTTGGAATGCGGTCAAGAGGCGACATGGCAATCCGTGTACCCAGTGTGTTGAAATTTTTTAAACAAACAGCATCTTTGATAATTTGGTTTAGATTCATTTTAGGGCTTTTTGTGTAGAGAGGAGTCTTTGCCTGCACGCTGCAGGGTTATCCAGCAGGTGGGCATTAACACAGCAGAAGGTTTTGAAAGCATAGTGACACGTTTGAGTGGGTTTTACAGCAAGAGTCCGGTGTATGTTTTTTTTTGAAAACATACCTTGCGACGGGCACTGGTCCAGCGTTGTTTGTCAGCCAGCAGGCGCATGAACAGTTTGCCGTCATGGATAAGTGTTCCTCCTACCACGTCAACACCGCGTGCAAAAAGTGGATCAGGAAAAAATCCAGCGGTCGGGCCCACAATTGAAATGAATGCCTCGGGTGGACAATGTTTTAGGATGGAATCAATGGTGTTGTTGTAAATAGTCGTGCTGGTACATAGAACTTTATTGCAGTGCTTTAATTCAGCAGTATCAAGCGTAATGTGTATATGCGGATAGAGATGCCGGTATGCGTCATCGAGTTCAATGACCGTCAAACGGGCTCCGCAGGCCTCAATTCGTTTGATAAGCGGCCTGAAAAAACCGACCATTCCGACATGGTCATCTGCTGTTATATTGAGCAGTCCGAGTGAGTCAGTCGCGGTGTCAAGTGAAACGAGTTTAGAACGCATAGCATGACTGCACATGGCGTTCAGGGCTGCCATAGCAAGCATGTGCTCAAGGGGATCCGGACTGCCAAAATGATCGGCCAGAGCAGCCGGTGAGGACGAGTTGAAGGAATCTGGGCGTAGTTTTTCGTAGGAGTGGTGACTCTCTTCCGGGAGCAATACGTAGCTGATGCCTATTGAGTCATCGCCAAGACGCAGGGCCATAAATTCGGAATCATGGGGTTGCCTGTCTCTGAAAAGGGGAGGCAGAAACATTTCCGTAATGTTTGGAATGCTGACAGAATTTGCCAGCTTGCGCGCCATGGTGCGGAAATCGTCGAACAGGCTTGAAGTTTGTGTATGCATATGCAGCTGTTTCCACGCTGGTGATATTTATTTATGGCGGGTAATTAACGTTTCCAGGTCCTCGCGGCCTGAGCGAAACAAGTTAACCGGAAAGTCTGGGTCGGGATGGCCGATGGCGATAAACAGGGCCGGTATAACATCCGGTGACAATTTTAGTGCTGTTGTGATGGCGTCAGTATACATCAGGGTAAGGGCGATTGCGCATGACCCCAGGGCGTGGGCATGAGCAGATACCATAAGGTTCTGTGCGGCCATCCCGATGTCCATATACCGTACAGCAGGCATGTCTTTATGCATGGTTATTAGAACCACTGTTGGAGCTTCGTAGAATCGAAAACTGCCGCTTTCAATAAACGACGCATTTCCGTTCCCGAGTTGTGAGATAAACGGACGGATGCCTTTAAAAAGTTTTTTTGTGCGATCGACATAGCAGGCAGGAATAGTTTTACCTTTTGAAGGGTCGTAGCCCTTGCGCTGTTCTCGATGGGCTTTTTTTATAGAGTGATTAAGGTGCTCCAGTGCCGATTTCTCAATGACGTGAAAATGCCAGGGCTGCTGGTTTGAGGCTGAAGGGGCCCAGACAGCATCAGTGAGAATATCCTCAGTCACTGAGGGCGGGATGGTCTTCGGTAGAAAACCGCGGCAGGTTTTGCGCTCGCGTAGGCAGGTTAATGCATCCATGCAATCAGGGTTCCTTGCCGGAGTTCATAGTGTCTGAGAGGGCTTCAACAAGCATTGTATAGCAGTCTTCGACTTCCTGCAGGCGTTTTTCAGCGTTGCCGAGAAAGATACCTATCTGCCCCACCTCATCCTTGAGTTGCTCAAAGGTTGTTTCCGGTTTTTGAATGCGTTCAGAGAAGTCCTTTATCTTATTGGTCAGCAGTTGGGCCGACGCTGAAAAAAAATGACATTCTTCATAATCGGTAGTGATGATTGTGTTGAGTTGTTCACGTGCTTCAGGGGTTAGTTTAGCCATGGTAAGCCTTTCAGGGATTCAATCCGCGCATTTAGGCTGCGTCTGCGGGTTGATATGAGGATTTGCTTGATAATTTCGTTCGTATACCATATAACTTTTATTATTGTACGGCAAGCCTATTTTAGCGCGTAGCACTCTGTGAAGCTGTGCAAATCGCGCCATCTTGAAATACGGGAGTAGAAGAAATGGAATGTATTTTTGTTAACGGGGGCCGGGCATTGCAGGGCAGAGTTGCAGCCAGCGGTGCGAAGAATTCCGCCCTGGCAATAATGACTGCAACCCTGTTGAGCAGCGGAAAACATCGTATCAGCGGGGTTCCTGACCTTCGCGACATTAGCACCATGAAACGGCTGCTTGAACATCTGGGCGTGCGGATTACAGGAGACAATGATCTTACCTGTGATGCGACCCATATTGATATCGTTGATGCACCCTATGAGTTGGTCAAAACCATGCGGGCATCTTTTCTTGTGCTGGGGCCGCTGCTGGCCCGGTTCGGCAACGCGCGCGTTTCTCTCCCCGGAGGTTGTGCTATCGGTTTGCGACCGGTTGATATACATATAAAGGCTTTCGAGGCTATGGGGGCTGATATCAAGATTGAGAATGGCTATGTGCATGCAGCTTGTGAGCGCATGCATGGAGCACATATTTTGTTTGATATGCCCACGGTCGGCGGTACCGAAAATATTATGATGGCAGCCTGCCTTGCTGATGGTGTTACCGTGATTGAAAATGCAGCCAGAGAGCCCGAGATCTCCGATTTGGCGCTTGCACTGCGTTCGGCCGGCGCGCGTATTACCGGAGATGGAACCGGGACAATTACAATAGAAGGTGTTAATGAATTGAGCCCGATTACACATACGGTAATGCCCGATCGCATTGAGGCTGGAACTCTGTTAATCGCCGGCGCCATAACCTCAGGGGATGTGACGGTTGAGAATTGCCCGGTTGAACACATGGGGGCCACGCTGGAAAAATTGCGCGAGGTTGGCTGTGAAATCGATGTCTCGGGAGCCAGTGTTCGGATACGTTCTAACGGTTCTCTGCAGCCGGTCGAAGTTACCACAAGTCCATATCCCGGTTTTCCAACCGATATGCAGGCACAACTGATGTCGTTGTTGACCCTGGCGGGAGGTACATCCCTGATTCGAGAAACAGTTTTTGAAAATCGATTTATTCATGTCGCTGAGCTTGATCGTATGGGTGCGCACATTCGTGTTGAGCATGATTGCGCTGTTGTAACGGGTGTTGAGCAGTTGGAAGCCGCCCGGGTTATGGCGTCGGATTTGCGCGCCAGTGCATCTTTGATTTTGGCTGGGCTGGCCGCTCAAGGCACAACTGTTGTTTCGCGCATTTATCACCTTGATCGCGGCTATGAAGCGTTAGAGAAAAAACTTCAGCATCTGGGTGCTGATGTCCGCCGTGGGCAGGAATAGGAAGCCCTTAAGCCTTATTGCAGGGAACTATAGATATGCAGATGTTACGATATCATGATGAGGGTTTTAGCGAGGCTTTTGCAGCACTACGAGGTCGCACGAATCTGCCGACGCAGGCAGCTGAACAGGCTGTCAGAGAGATTATAGCAGAGGTTCGATCAGGCGGGGATGCGGCTTTGAAACGTCTGACAAAGAAATTTGACGGCCATGAGAATCTTATGGTTGATCCCGCAGAGATTTCGAGTGCATCCGGAAAAATTGATCCCGAGGTGTGGAAAGCACTGCAGCGTGCCCATGACCGGATTGAGCGTTTCCATCGTCACCAGGTTTCAAAGTCCTGGCAGACCACTGAAAGCAGCGGCGAAATACTTGGTCAGCTTGTACGTCCACTTGAACGCGTTGGTATCTACGTTCCGGGCGGTAAGGCCCTGTATCCATCCTCAGTGCTTATGAATGCAATTCCGGCAAGGGTTGCAGGCGTGTCCGAGATCATTATGGTCAGTCCCGCTGCGCCCGGAGGGCTGCATCCCTTGGTTTTGGCGGCAGCAGACCTGTGCGGCATCAGGAAAATCTTTCAGATTGGTGGAGCTCAGGCTGTAGCGGCTCTGGCCTATGGTACAGAGTCTGTGCCGAGGGTTGACAAAATAACCGGCCCGGGAAATATCTATGTCGCGCTTGCCAAGAAGCTTGTGTACGGTGACGTTGATATTGATATGGTTGCAGGTCCCAGTGAAATTTTGATTGTCTCAGATGGCAGTGGGGATCCGGCCTGGGTAGCTGCAGATCTTCTATCACAGGCTGAGCACGATGAGATGGCTTCATCCATGCTGGTTACAACCGACGAGGGGTTTGCTGCCCGGGTATTTGATGAATTGCAGGCCCGGCTCGTGCAGCTCCCGAGGGTGACAATTGCCCGCAAATCTCTTGAAGACCATGGAGCGATTATAGTTGTGCCTGATTTGGATACAGCTGTTGACCTGGCCAATCAGATGGCACCTGAACACCTGGAGTTGTTTGTTGAGCAGCCATGGGATCTTGTCGATGGCATCAGGCATGCAGGTGCTGTTTTTATGGGATATCATACGCCAGAGCCTCTAGGCGATTACCTCGCAGGCCCCAATCATGTATTGCCTACCGGTGGCAGCGCACGATTTTATTCAGCTCTGTCTGTTGATGACTTTATTAAAAAAATCAGCGTGCTTTGTTTCACCCCCGATGCCCTTGATTCTCTCGGAGATGATGTTGTCCGGCTGGCTTCCTGTGAAAATTTGGATGCTCATGCCGGTAGCGTTGCCGTCCGGCTTAATCGGAAGTAGTATATATGTGTCCCCTCAGTCGTCTTCACTCTCACCCGCTCATTCAAAATGTTGCCCGGGTCGCACGGGAACTGCATGTACCGGTTTACCTGGTCGGAGGAGCGGTGCGGGATGCGTTGCGTGACGTTCATAATCCGCATGATTTTGACTTTGCACTGGCTGACGGCTTTGACGATTTGGTCGCGGGTTTTGCTCGTGAACAGCGCGGGAAGATAATCCCCTGGGATGTTGATCAGAAGCGCATTGTATTCCGGCAGGGCAATGCCCGGATTACGGTTGATTTTTCGCGAATGCATACACCCGATATTCTTCATGATCTCAAACAGCGCGACTTTACGGTTAATGCCATGGCGCTTGCCGTACATGAGAGCGAGGCTCACTTGATCGATCCGCTTGGCGGCCAGGAGGATTTGTCTGCACATTGTTTGAGAATGTGCTCACAGAGTGCTTTTGAAGCTGATCCGCTGAGAATGATGCGAGCTGTCAGGTTTTCCCGACAGCTATCATGTGAGATTGAGCCTCGAACACGTGAGAGAATGCACCTCAATAGTAGTTTGATTACCCGTAGTGCCCGTGAGCGCATAAAGCGCGAGCTTTTTATGATCCTGCATGGGCCAGAGCTGGCCACCTCCTTGCGTGAACTGCATGCCTGCGGCCTGCTGGAGAAGTTGCTGCCGGATGATGTGTTTAAGAGCATTCTTCATAAGGATTTGACGTTTGAACAAAGCTTGCGTACCGTAGGTTTTCTTGAGGATGTGTTGCAACAGCCGGATGCCTGCCTTGAAGGAGTGCGTCAACAATTGAGTGACTATGTGAATCAGGAGTTTGAAGATGGTGTGAGCATGACGTCTCTATTAACGTTTGCTGTTTTGCTGTGTAATGCCTGCAAGTCTGGACATGTTGTTGGAGCAGGTGGCGGGGATGATACAGTATCAATGAAGACTATTCGGCGAATTGCACGCGACATTGGTCTTGGTCGCAAAGCGCAGCATATTCTGGCTTGTTTGGTTGAAAACCATACGCGTATCTTGCAGATGACGCAGCTTGCGAGCTTGAGTGAACGCGCAAAAGTACGGTTTGTGCAGGATTGCGGCGAAGCAGCGGCCGGTGTGTGTCTGCTCACTATTGCCGATGACCTTGCAACCGGTTCAAAGCCTGATTGTCAACACTCAAGTCGACGAGTCAGGGAGATTGCCTATGACCTGTGTGTGAGTATTTTCAGTTCGCAGCACTTGCATAAGGCAGCGCCTCTGCTTACGGGTTATGATGTCATTGCTTCTCTTGGGCGCGGGGCGGGGCCGCATGTTGGAGATGTTCTCAGTCAGGCTGCGCAATTAGAGCGTAATGGGATACTTCAGGATAGGAAAGCTGCTTTGATATGGTTGAAAAGTCTCTCCCCCAACGGTTAAAAATCGCTGGCCTGCGCCTGCCTGTAACAGATGCGCCTGCACTGCTGGAAGCGCTGTCACTCGCGCTTGACGTTCCTGTCGAACAGATATCTTCTGTTCGAATTCTGCGCCGTTCACTTGATGCGCGCCAACGTATGCTGCACTATGAGTATAGCGTTGCAGCAGATGTTGTCCTCAACTGTGTTGAATTGGCACGTGTGCTTTCTGATCCCAAGGTAAGCCTGTATGAGGATGTAGTTCTGCCTCCGGTTGAACCACGATTGAGTCTTCAGCAGCGTCCAATTGTTGTTGGCGCCGGACCGGCCGGTCTTTTCGCCGCTTTGGGGCTTGCGGAGAGAGGATGCCCTCCACTGGTAATTGAACGGGGAGGTCAGATACCTGATCGCATTGAAGCTGTACAGGCTTTCTGGAAACACGGTGAACTTAAGTCCGAGTCGAATGTTGTGTTTGGGGAGGGCGGGGCCGGCGCTTTTTCAGACGGTAAGTTGACTGCTCGCGGCACGTCGCCTTTTAAACAAAGGGTTCTTGAGGAACTGGTTGCCTGCGGAGCTGATGAGGCGATAGCCTATGATTCCCGTCCGCATATGGGTACGGACCGTTTGCGCCGGGTTATTCCGGCGCTGGTTGAGCGCTTACGCAAACGGGGTGTTGAGTTTCAATTTAATAGCCGCATGGATGATATAACGGTTGAACAAGGCCGGTTACAGGGTATACGAACTGTCGACGGCAGAGTAGAGACCGGGCTTCTTGTTTTAGCAGTTGGCCACAGCGCGCGAGATACGGTACGGATGCTTTCGAATCGGGGTATGTGTCTACAGCCCAAGGGTTTTGCAGTGGGGGTTCGTATTGAGCATCCTCAAGCGTTGATTGATCGCAGTATGCGTCGCGAGGCACAAACAAGCGGTTTGGCAGGTGCAGCCGAGTATTCAGTAAAATATGCTGATAAGGTTTCCGGCAGAGGAGTGTACAGTTTTTGCATGTGCCCGGGAGGCTTGGTTATCGGTTGTTCATCACAGGCGGGTACGCTGTGTGTGAATGGCATGAGCTTTTCAAACCGTGGTGGCACCCGGGCTAATGCTGCGCTTGTTGTTACAGTCAGCCCGGATGACGTTACGGCTGAGAATGCTTTGGGCGGTATTGATTTGCAGGAGCGGATAGAACAACAGGCTTACGCTGTCGGTTCTCATCCTTTCTTTGCGCCGGTGCAAAGAAAGGCTGATTTTATTAGCGGTCGTGTGTCTTCAGATCAGTCATTCACCGATATTTCTTTTCAACCCGGAGTGACGCCTAGTGATCTTGCCGGAATTCTTCCCGATTTTATTGTGGAGCCGCTCCGGCGTGCCTTGCATGTGTTTGATAAAAAAATCCCCGGTTTTATAGAGCAGGGCGTTCTGGTCGGCGTTGAAACCCGCACTTCTTCGCCTGTGCGCATGGTGCGAGATCCCGATACGTTTCAGTCTGTCGCTATTGCAGGACTGGTTCCTGTAGGCGAAGGGGCAGGATACGCAGGCGGTATTGTTTCAAGTGCTGTTGATGGCCTGCGGGCTGCCTGGACCATATCCTGCTGAACTGCTGAGGACTTAGCTTGAATCCAGGGGTGTATATTTTTTTTACTTTTGTGCATATAAGTATAAAACGTACTAACTATTGACTATACGCTTGACAAGCGGTACGAAAGCCCTATAATACATACCGACCAGTCGGACTTAGAGGAAAGTATGTATGGCTATCAATAAAGCACCTGAGCAAAGGCGGGAAGAGATTTTTGAGGCTGCATTGCGTAGTTTTAATCAAAGTGGTTATTATCAAACCTCAATTCAACAAATTGCAGCAGAAGCCGGTTTATCAAAAGGCGGCATCTATCATCATTTCAAGTCAAAGAAAGATCTTGTTATTCAACTTTTCAGGAACAGGGTTAATAGTTATTTTGACAGCCTGACCGCGGAGTTGGGCTCTCAGGCTGACGCTGCCCAGAGTTTGCATGTGCTGGTTGAAAAATCAGGTGAAATATTTCAAGCTCATGAGCCAATCCTTCGTTTCTGTCTCGAGTTTGTTGCCATGAGCTCACGTGAAACTGATTTTCGCGAAGAAGTGGCTGCTATGTATAGGCACAGGGTCGAAGTAATTGCTGCTTTGATACGGGAAGGGATTAAAAGGGGAACATTTAAAAAGGTTGATGCTGAAGCCGTCGCGCGCGCCCTGTATTTTCTTTCAATGGGCTTTTTCCTGAGTTATTTTACGGGTCCACTTGATTTTGATCCACAGGTGCAGCATCGTCATAATATGAAAACCATTATGGATGGAATTATTAATAACGAGTAGAAGGAGAATGGTATGCAAAACGAAAAAATTATGCTGGTTCTTACGTGCGCTTTGTGTCTGACAATAACTGGATGCGGGAGTATTTCTGCAGATACAATTGCTGCACAGGAGAAAGTTGAGTCTGTATTACAGGCAAAAACGGTTATTGCTGCTGCTGAAGTTGACAGCGGCCATCCTGAGATTGAGCCCGGTTTGAGCTGCAATGACTGTCATGAGATCAAGCTTGATGCTCAAACCACAGCAACCCAGGTGTATTTGTTCGGTCAGTCTCCCGGCCACGACGAGGGAGAAGGCGTATATTCCAAAGAGCGCGTCTGGGATAAAATTGAGAAGGCTATCGGCGGTATTAAACACGATTCCAAGACGTTTATTTTGGCAACAAGCCTCAATAATGTGCCGCTGTCCACAACCTGTGAGTGGACCCTTGATCCTAAAACAAAAAAGCTTTATGGCTTTCATGAGGCCGGTACTGAGAAACTGCGCCACATTGAGGCCAACCCAAATGTGAGCATGAACTTTCATAAGGAATTTGACAGTGAAACCTTTAAAGATTTTCTCTGTGTGCAGATTCGCGGTACTGCTCGGCTTCTTGATGGCAATGACCCTGATTTTGAACGTATCATGATTGAATTGTTGCCCTATGAGTTTGGCGCCCGGGTTCCTGCTGAGGCAACCCCCGAGCAGCGCGAAGAGCGTTTGAAACAGTTTCGTCAAGGTGTAAAAGACGTTTTTGTCATCAGTGAGATTACACCTACACAGATTACAATTGCGAATCAGCATTTCAGGGCCGAGGGTATGCGTGTCTATCAGCGCTGGACTCCGTAGGACGCAGTGTATTGATTGTCGGCCTCTCGAAGGTTATTGATTTTTGAGGAGATATCCATGAAAACAGTAGTTATTACAGGTAGTTCAAAAGGAATTGGTCTGGGATTGGCACAGCACTTTCTCAAGAGTGGCCATCAGGTGATGTTAAGCAGCTTTGCAAAACAGGAGCTTGAGTCTGAAGTAAAGAAGGCTCAAGAACAGTATGGTGCTGATAAGGTTGCGGGGTGTGCCTGCGATGTTACCGACATTGAACAGGTGCAGGCCTTGTGGAAGGCTGCTGTTGAGCATTTTGGTACGGTTGATATCTGGCTGAACAACGCCGGCATCGCAAATACAACAAGTAAGTTGTGGGATCTTGAAAGCCGTGAAATTCCCCGGGTGGTCAGCACCAATCTCACCGGTGTTATTTACGGAACACAGGTTGCCCTGCAAGGTATGCTGGCCCAGGGATTGGGTCAGGTCTATAATTCGGAAGGGTTCGGCAGTGATGACATGCTGGTCAATGGTTTAAGTGTGTACGGCGCTACAAAGCGCGGGCTGCGTTATTTCAGTGAGGCAATGGCCCAGGAGGTTGAAGGCCTCCCGGTGCAGGTTGGAACGATCAGCCCCGGAATCGTTTTAACTGATTTTCTGGTGGATGATATGCGCAAAATGGATCCTGAACAGCTTGAAATTACCAAGGCTGTCTACAATGTGTTGGCCGACGATGTCGAAACCGTAACGCACTTTCTTGTAGAAGAGCTACTGGTCAACAGCGAGAATGGTCGGCGTATTATGTGGCTTCCCGAGGAAAAGGCAAATGCGTATTTTGCTGATGAAGCCCGCCTGTCGCGAGATCTGTTTTCCCAGTATGGATTATAATTTGAGTAGTGTTTGTGTATGGAGGATATGAGTATGAAAACGATTGTTATTACAGGCAGTACGAAGGGTATCGGGCTGGGACTGGCTTGTGAATTTTTGAAGAGGGACTGCCGGGTTGTTATCAGCTCGCGTCGCGTTGCTGCGGTTCAGCAGGTTTGTACCGATCTTGAAGCTCACTATGGCGAAGGACGGGTGACTGGCCTGTCGTGCGACATAACTGATGTGGCTCAAGTTCAGTCCCTGTGGGATCATGCCTGTACACATTTTGAATGTGTTGATGTCTGGATTAATAATGCCGGTATCAGCCATGCTCGCAAGATGCTCTGGGAGCTTGACTCATCAGAAGTCAGTCAGGTGGTTGATACGAACGTTACCGGCATGATGAACGGATGTCAGGTGGCTGTGCAGGGCATGCGTAAGCAGGGATCCGGCTGTGTCTATAATACTGAGGGACATGGCAGCAATGATATGACCCTTGCCGGCATGAGCGTGTATGGGACTACCAAAAGGGCTGTGCGCTATTTTACCGAGGCTATGGTAAAGGAAACCGAGGGAAGCGGAGTGCGGATCGGTGTTATAAGCCCGGGCATGGTTATAACGGATCTGCTTGTTTCCGATTTTCAAGCGTTGGATGCTGAACAGCGTGAGCAGGCCAGGGTGATATTTAATATTTTGGCTGATACGGTTGAAACAGTTACGCCGTGGCTGGTCGATAAAATTCTTAAGGACAAGGACTCTGGAACCTGGGTTGAATGGATGAACGATGAAAAAGCCCAGCAGCGTTTTGAGGATGAAGCTTATCTTACTCGTGACCTATTGAGCGAGTTTAGTTTGTAGTTAGCTGAACAGTTTCTGCATTTGCCGGAGAGATTACCATGGGAGACAATGGACAGCCGGATTGTGATGGAAAATTGAAGCGGTTCTATGATGACTTGCGCCGTGAAAGACAGCAGACTCATCGTAGTTACCGTGACCGGGCCTTAAGTCTTCTGCCGCATGTGTGTGCCTTGTGCGGCCGTGATTTTGAAGGGAAAAAGCTACGGGAACTGACCGTACATCATAAAGACCACAATCATGACAATAACCCACCTGACGGCAGCAACTGGGAACTGCTCTGTATGTATTGTCATGATGAGCAGCATGAGCGCAAAGATGATGCAAAATGGTACGCTGAACCCAGCACCAAGGAGGAACCGCGAGCTACAGCAGGTTTTAAGCCTTTTGAGGGGTTGGATGATTTGTTGGCCCGCAAGCGTTCCAAGGAGTAATGGTAAGGCAAAATTCCAGTTGGCCGGGCGCCTTGTTTAGACCCATCCAAAAAAACAGAATTGGTTTTTTAGTTTTTAGATTATTTGGTCTGCGGGGTAGAAGGCAATGAGTAGTAAGCAGGGCTTTTATCTTGTTGGATGAATACGCTGTTCGGCGCATTGTATGTTCGTATTCAATTCGGTCACCGTTGTATCTATGCACAACACGCATGTAGCTGCGGTCCCGCTCTTTGTTAAGAAAGTTGTCTTCTCTTTTTCTACCCGCAAGTCAGCCAGTTTATCTTGGTATCCTGGAAAGTAACCCTACAAAGGCAACGTTGATTCAGGTAAACGTATTTCTTTAGACATGCTTGTACAGAGTTGATCATAGCCTTCATGCGCGCTCAGCGTTGCCACGTACTCTCGATCCGGGGCCCATTGGTAGTCTTCAGGCACTTCAAGTGCAGCGCACACCATTAGCAGGAAAATAACTATCAGTATTTTTTGCATTGTTACCTCCTTTTTCGGAATGTATACTATATATTGTAGTGATAAATTTTTATTTGTCAACATGTAGTGCTTTTTTTTTGCAATCATGATTAAAAGGTAGGTAGTTCTCGAAAGCATTATTGTAGTCAGGAGATGTCTTGAAGCAGCTTGGCAGAAGGGATGTGTTCAACCTGCTGGTTTTATTTATTATTTTATTGCTAATCGCGATCAGGGGAGATTAACACATACGGCTATTCGTTATATGGTATCTGGTCAAGGGAAGTAACTATTGTTGAACGGTGTAAGACGGGCAGTGTTGATTGTTGGGTTTAACAACGTCTAAGCGGCTGGGAAGAGGGCACATATTTGTTATTTCTTTTTGTGCCTGTAGGATAAAAAAAGCCCCTGAGGCTTGGTGCCGCAGGGGCTTTGAATTACGTGTTGGTGGTTCTTAGTACGTTTTCTGGAGATACGAAGTGGTGAACATATCGGCCGAGACGGATGTGTCTGATACGATTGGCGGGTTGACAGCTTGTGAAGATGCCAAGCCTGAATGGGTGCGTTGGACATCATAAAAATGCGTGCTAACGATCACTGGTTTCATTGTGCCGATTTCACTTCTCATAGGCAAGGTGCTGTTGAAAAACATCTTCCAGTAACGGCCTTGTTGGTCATAAATATCGGTCGTCATTATGTAATAGGTTTCGGGATCAAGGTACCATACCCGCTTGCCGTAGAGGTAGTTGGGGTCTTTATTGACGGCTTCAACAACCAGAAGATTGCAGCGTTCAAAACTCATATTGTTTGTGAATCCTTGGCCAGCTACGCGCGTGGTCAGGGCAAGGCCGTCATGCCGGTCGGTCAAAAGTTCTTTTTTGCCTTTATAGGTGTAAGTGTTACGTGTGAGCTGTCCGTCCCAAAGGTATTCATCATCATAGATCAGGTCGGTGCCGTCAATCGCATCGGTTCGTTGTGAGGTGTTCATGCGCCGGATTCTCCTGAATTGGCTGTACCACAGGTAGGAGTCATCCTCTTTTTTCTGGTCGATGTAGCGCAGGGTATACATGCGTGTGTTGATGAACTCAGCCGGCATGTACATGTGCAAAAACATACCGCGGCGGTAGCCTTTTTTGTTTTTTGGTAATATCGGTTTAGGATCAAGCTCTGTACGGTTAACAAAGTATAACTCGTGGTACTGTTGGTCAGCCAGGCGCTCACTCATGTTTTTTGGGTTAACGTTCGGTGAGTATTTGCGGTAGGAGTAGGCGTCGCCGCGGTTCTGCATTTCAAAGTTCCAGGCCATTTTCATGGCGTCTTCACCGGGATCCATGAACAGTCGACCGGCGAGTTCTGCTAGGTTTTCAATACTGCCGTCAGCGGCCAATTTGGCCTTGCCGGCATTGGCCTTGCTGGCTGCGATGAAGCCTGGAGTTTCCGGAATGAATTCATATGGTCTGATCGTGAAGAAATAGCCCTCAGGCGGCGCGCCCCATTTAACGGGATCCTTAATAATCTCCACAAATGGTTCCGACATAAACTGAGCTACCTGGTCAACATTGGTTTTGTCTATTTTCTTTCCGGCCCAGGTTTTTTCCCACTCACGCACCTTGGCTAGTTCTGCGTCGGTGTAAGCCTTCTGCATTTCCTGAGCAGCTGCCGGCGTTGCCATAAAGATGGCTGCTGTGCAGATACATACTGCGAGGGTTTTGAATGCGTTTGTTTTCATGTTCATGGACCTCCTTACGTGATAAATGTATTATTAGAATTCGTAGCGTAGTCTAAGTATCAGGCTTCTTTTTTGGGCATATGCATTGCTCACCATATTTTCTCTATTGTACTTATGTTTTCCACCGCCATAGAATTTGGCGCCAAGATCGGCCCGTAATCCGCTAAAGTGTCCTGAGTCAGCGAATACATACGTGAATGATGGCACTGCCATCCATTTATGTAACTGGGGATAGTAGTTGCCAATAAATACAAGTGTCCAGCTGGCGTTAAACATTTGTTGCATAAAAAACAATGAATAGGATTCCGCGTTGTCTTTGCCTTGTCTATAGTTGCGGTCAACCAGACACATGTCCTTATCGTAGTTGAGAACCGTTTCCCGAAAATAGGTGAAGTTCAGAGACGCTTGTTTGCCCGTGCCGATAACTCGTGTAACCCAGGGTATCTCGATGTTCCAGTTGCCTTGCAAGGCAATTCCGAGGATGTCGGCGCGGTCATTGTCATAAAGATTCGATGTGTTGCCACCCAAGCCTAAGCATACAGGGCTGTCATTTTCATAAAACCATTCCAGACGCCAGACCGTATTTAAAAAATTTGTAAAGGTTTGGGCGGTACCGCCTATGGTTGTGTACCGTTTATATCTATATACGGTATCATAATCGGAATATTTGGGTTGCGGCCCCATAAAGTAATCCCCATTGAAGGCTACTGCCTCTGTTACGTTGACATTGCCGGGGGCGTCTTGAAGGGCGTTCCAGATCAGAAATGTCCAGTCGATGTTCCAGGTATAGCCCTGCACCCGGCCGCCGATCTCATAGTTATCTAAGTCCCAGGTTTGTGGTTCGTCTTTAAACCATTTATTTTGCATCCAGGAGAAAAAGCCATTCTCTCTATTAGCTATGTTTTTATATTTAAAAGATTCAGATCCCCAATGGGTTCCCTCATAGGGTAATTTGAAAGACGCGAAGTAACCTGGATTCAGGATGAACTCAAACAGCAGGTTTCCGGGAAGTTGGGATTGGTAAAAGGTTCGGATCATCCACAGACCCTGTTTAACCTCTTCCCAGGTGTCAATGCCGGGAACTCCCCAGCGCAAATCAAGCGGGTTGACCACGTCGGCCACCCGGCTCATATCCAGCTGTCCCCAGATAACAATTTGTTTACCGGTGCGCACCTGCCAGGGACCGTTGATATAATCAAGATACAGTTCGCTGACTAGGTCATCAAATTCATCGGGAGCCCGGTAGCCGCGGCGATCTTTGCTGTACATACTGTCGCCCACCTCACTATCATAGTCAGGGGTTGCCATGTACCAGGCTTTGAATCCGCCAAAAATACGGATCGTGCTCTCCTGGTCATCCTTGATGGTGTAGAGCCCTTCAATATAGGCCGAGAAATTTGAGAAATCCCAATGGGATTTATGATTATCAAGGCCTCCAGTGCCTGTTTTAAATTCGCGGTCGTATCCGTTTAAACGGTAGTAGTTGGTGCTTTTTACAAATCCGCTGAGAATCAATTTTCCATCCATGAGGTCGATTTCAGCATGTGATGTAGCAGGAATTGCGAGAAAAAGCGCGAGCATTACAAGTGTGAGTGTGCAAAAAAGACTTCTTACCATACCCCTCTCCTTTGTGCTGTGTGTGCTTTTTAAAATATTTTTTTTTGTGAACTTATTGTGCAACTGTGCGTATTTGACGAGATTCTTTCGGTTCATCTATAACCTAGTGTCAAAGTTTATACGAAAAGTCTTGCTAACTGTTTGTAGTATTAATAAAAATTAACATACGCGCAAGTGAAATACAAGCGTAAAAATTAAAAAATAAAAAGAATTTTATTGTATGTTTGTTGTTAACTTCGGCCCTACTAATAGTGCGTAACTTTAGCAGTTTAAGTTGGGGTGGCTAATATGCGGCAGTTCATAGGTTGAAAGTATCGTTTTTGCCCCTTGCAAGCTAGCATGGGACATTATTTTTGTCAGTGAAGATGTGCAGGCTGCATAAGATGTAGTATTTAACCACTCTCAGCATGGATGTCTCCGGACTGCAGGTATCTGCAAAAAAAGCCCCCGCGACTTTTAAATCGCAGGGGCTTCATGAACGGACGTAGCTTCAAGGGCATTTATTTATGATGTTTCATCACAAAATTCGGTTTAAATAGCGCGATCATGCTCGGAATGATAAACAGCGCGCCCAGCATATTGAACAGCAGAATAATGGCCAACAGCAAGCCCATGAGGGCCTGAAACATCATTTTTGAAAGGAACCAGAATGCGATGCCGCAGACCAGGGTCACTGCAATGTAGACAATGGCCTTGCCAGTTGTGCCCAGGGCCTTGACAATCGCCTGCTCCAGGTTGCCGCTCGTTTTGTATTCTTCAATAATGCGACTGACAAGATATATACCATAGTCGACCCCGAGACCGATGCCTACTGAGGCAACCGGTAGCGTGGCCGTGGTCAGGGCAAGGGTCTTTTTGTTAAACGCCATAAAGGTGAAGGCCAGCACATTTGAGAGAAGCAACGGCAAGGTGATAATGATGCCCGCGAACGGGGAGCCAAAAATGAACACGCACAGCACGAGTACGGTAGCCAATGCCAGCACAAACGTCCAGATTTGATACAGGGTCAGACACTCATTTATTGCAGCCTGAACGCCGACCGTGCCGCCCGCAAGCCGGTAGTACACATCTTCCGAGCCCAGTACCTTGGGTTTTTCCGGGATCGGGGCCTCCTGCTCGCGAAAGAAGCCGTCGAGCCAGTACACAAAGCGGTCAAAGCCTTCACGCTGCACGTCCTGTTGGCGTAGGCCGAATCTTGATTCTTCGCGTAAAAATTTCTTTATGCGTTTAAAGACGGCATCGATAGTCAGGGTTGTTTTATCGCGACAGTAGATGATAACATTCATGGTCGTTTCTTCGATATCTACATATTGAGAAAACTGTCCGGGGGCTGACCCGTAAACAACCGATTTGTATAATTGCTTTAACTGCTTATCGACGTTGGGCATGAAATACCAGTTGGGGTCGGTGTCGCGAACGCCGCGGTTGCGCCCCGGTACCTGGCCTAGTATGGTGAATGCCATAATAACCCGCATGTCATCGGTTTTGCGCATGTACTGTGTAAATTCGCGTATATCACGCAGCACCTCGGCTTGGCCGACAGCATCCATTTCTTCGCCTTCAACAACAACATAGAGCGGGCTCAATAGCGGCATGGCGAATGTTATTCTGAACGCATCGGTGTTGTAGCGATGCCAGGGCCACAGGATCTCGGATCCGGGCAGGGCGCTGCCGATGGTAATTTCATTGACATGTGTGCTGCCCCAGACAAGCAGTATCGCTGAAACTACCAGTACGGGTATTTTTCCCCAGCCGACAAGCCAGTGTCCAATTCCGGAAAGCAGGCGGTCCAGTAGACCTTCACCTGCTTTTGCTGTTCTGATGGGCATGTAGGACAGCAGGATTGGCACAAAGATCATGGCGATTGCAACTGTTGCAAAAGCCCAGAAAGCGCAGGAAAGCGTAATTTTTTGTAAAATAGGTATTGGTGTCAAGGCGATAACAATGATACCGGATGCGTCGGTAATGATGCCCGCAAAACCGGGAACAAATAAGTGCTCAATAACGCTTTTAGAGGCTTTTTTGACATCTTGCAGATCATGGGCCTCCTCCATATAGCGCTTGATAACCTGCACGGAATGCGATGCGGCCATGGCCGCGATCAGAAAAGGAAATACGAGTACCAGCGGATCAAGGTTAAAGCGTAATAGGCTCATGAAGCCAAGACCCCAGATCGCGCTGACAAAGGCGGCCACTATCGGCAGGATCATGCCCCGGAATCTTCGGAAAAAGATGTAGAGCATGATCATCATGGCGATAACGGTTATGACCAGGATTTTCAATACATCGGTCACGTAGTTATCGACATACCCGAGGTGCATGGGTTCGCCGGCAATGGCAACGATGTTATTTTCATTCTCGAATTCAGCTCGCAGCTCGGTGAAGTACTTGAAGAGTTCACTATAGCTGATTTGCTCTTCGAAGAAATCAACCATGATGATGGTTTTTTTGCTGTCAAGCGCTACGAGCCCCGGGTATGCCATTGGGCTTCCGTAGACGGTCATTCGCAGCTCGTCCAGTCCCTCCTGTGTGTCCGGTACATTGGGGAACATGATGTTGTCCAGGCTCATGCCCTGCGTAGTTATCTTGACGTCACGCACACTGCGGCTTGCCAGTGACATAATCTTGTTGCGGTCAACACCGGGGAACAGGTACAGCTTTTCGGTAATGTCTTTGACGATGTGGAGGGTCTCAAAGTTGAAAATATCATCATACTGACCGCCGTCCTCGGGGTCGCGTACCTGCACCATGATCAACACCTGATTGGCACCACCGAATTTGCTTTGGATCTCTTCGTGCAGTTTGGTGTAGGCGTGATTGCTGGGCAGCAGATCGGAGAAGATCGTTTTGACCGTCAGGTGATTGATTGCCTGATAGGCAAAGAATACGGTGATGCCGATGATAATGAGGAGAATCGGCAGTCTTTTTTCAATAATAAAATTTGAGAAACGTTTCATGGTTGCTGTGTAACCCCCTGTACGGATTTTTCGGTTGAGTTATTGACGCGCGAATGGACCCCAGGTCGGCATGTCGCGAAATTCCAGTGCTTTGGGCATTTCAAAGAAATCCATGTCGTAGGAGAGACCGGAATGAAACTGCCAGCTTGCGCCGCCGTCATTCGTACTGGCGACTACGCCTGCTTGTCCAACAACCCAGCCTTTTTCAGGGCTGCTGAAAGACACATCCCTGAACCACTGTTTTGATTTTATGAGGCCTTCTTTTAATTGCCAGGTTTCACCGTTGTCATCAGATACCAGATAGGCACCCTTGTCGCCGACAGCCCAGCCTTTTCCGTTTGCGATTGTAAGTGTGTACAGGGCATATATGCTTTCGGTCTGCATGTAATTCCAGGTTTGGCCGCCGTCGGTTGTGCGCATGATGGTGGCCTCAAGCCCGCAAATAAAAGCGGTGTTGGCGTCAATGGCCTGAACACAGAATAGGGAGGGGCGTGGGTTTTCAAATTCTTCCTCGAATGTTGCGCGTTCAAATGATTTGGGCATTTGCCGCTGCCAGGTCTGACCGCCGTCGCTGGTGTGTCCGATGAGGCCGGCCTCGCCAACTATCCAGCCGTGCAGCATGTCGGCCATGTCAAGATTGCTTAACACCAGATCTTTTACTTCGGTCATGCGCTGCCAGGTTGTGCCGCCGTCGGTGGTGCGCAGGATCGTATTCCATTCACCTGCCGCCCAGCCGTTTTGCTCATCAAGAAAGTCAACGCTGAAAAGGTGATATTCCGTATCGGTTTTTTGGCGCTGCCAGGTTGTGCCGCCGTCAGTGGTGTGAAGTATGGTTCCATACAGGCCCGTCATCCAGCCTGTTTGAGTATCCAGGAATGTGCTGCTCGTCAGCAGAATTTTATCTTCTTCGGCCGGATTGGCTTGTTGCTGCCAGGTTGTGCCACCGTCGCCCGAATGGTATATTTCGCCGATATTGCTGGCGATCCAGATGTTGTTGTCGTCAACCGCCTGGACTACGTGAATATTGTCAATCGTAATGATCTTGATGTCCGGGACCTTGAAGGTACTTTTTTCTTTGCAACCAACGCTTGCTCCCAATAACGATATCATGAGAACTGCAGTGGCTATCTGCACTAACGGCTTCCACATTGACATGTCTTGTTTGCTCCTGTCTATCGGTTTTGGTGATAATGGGTTTAGCTCAGGTTTGATGGGTTTTTGCGGGCTAACTGTTGTATTTTCCCTTATATAAAAAATCTTGACATAACTCAGGCGTCAGTTATTATCAATATTTACTCAAAATGAGTGAGCAAGTCAAGTAAAAATTGAATTCGTAGGCACACGAGTGTGGCTGCAATGCTAACCAGAACAGGAAACAGGAGGAAGCACGTGAAAAACATGTATGATCTTGTTGTTGTAGGAGCTGGACCCGCCGGCTTGGTGGCTGCCAAAACGGCTGCGGAAAACGGCCTTTCGGTTGCTGTGCTAGAGCGCAAGGAAAATATCCATGAAATCCTGCGTATGTGCGGTCAGATGATCGTATCGCTGTCCGGTAAATATATGGGCGAGCGTGTTGTGTATAATGAGAAGGCAAAACTGCTCAGTTTTCCTCATAATGGTTTTACGCTGAGATACGATGGCCCCACCAAGGATTTTTATTCATGGCGGATCTATTCTCCAAAAGAGGAAACCGTTGTTTTTGGTGATTATGATGCCAATAAGGCCAAGGGTAAGGAAGGACGCGCCAGCGCGGTCTATGACAAGGGCTGGCTGTTGCGGAACCTTGTAGAGGACTGTCAGGCTCTGGGCGTTGATATCTTTGGTGGTGAAAATGTCATTGATGTCAGGAAAAAGAGTGAAGCAGTTGAGATTCATACCGCATCAGGCAAACATTTCAAGAGTGTTTTTGTGGTTGCGGCAGATGGTCGTCAGTCACGTGTTGCGCGCGTGATGGGTATGAACAAAAATCGTGGATTTTATGGTTCTGTCACATCGGTTGGTTATGAAATGACCAATCTCAATCTGGACCAGCCCGATGCTCTTCACCAACCCCTGATTGAAAGTGGCGACCCCCCTATGATGGGATTTATTATTCCGCGCGCATGGGATCATGAAGGCGATCCGGTCTGGTTGACCATGATTACCAACGTGGATCCCAATGCCGATCATGAGGTCCTGCTGGATAATTTTATTGAAAAAAGCAGCTATGCCAAGTGGTTTAAGGGTGCTAAAAAAATTCGCAAGGCCGGGTGCGCCGGCAATATGTACTCACCGATCGTAAATCCGTTTAAGGACAATGTTCTGTTTGCCGGAGACGCGGGTTGGTGTCAGGAAGCCGAGATGACCGGGGCTGCCATGTGCGGTGCACAGGCCGGCAGCGCGATTGTTGAGGCTATGCTTGAAGGCAAACATAATGCCGAAGGCGTGCAGAGCTATCTGGACTGGTGGCAAACTGCGCATATTGACAAGTTGGATCATAATGTATTCTTGAAGAACCTGTACATGCCGATCCTGTGCGAAAACGATGAAATCGACTACATTTTCAAGAACATTACCGGAACACTGCCAACCGTGCTTGATCCCTACGAAGTGCCGGAAAACCTGGGCAAGGCCCTGATGAAGATCATTCCAAAGATTCAGGCCGAGCGGCCAGAACTTTTGAAAAAACTGACCGGCTTCAGCGATCTGCCCCCTGAGGTTGTGCTGAAAAAGACAATTCGTTTAGGATTTGATTGCCGTTTCACGACCTGATCGGCGTTTGCAGCATAATATTGATCAACAGGAAGCGTTCTTTCAGGTGTATCAGTCCTGCAAGAACGCTTCTTTATTTAGGTGTTGGTGTATGTAGGCATTTTTATCAAGAACAATCAAAGGGAGGTTGCTGGCATGCTTATGAAAATACTCGGAGTGCTGGTTATTATTGTTGTGCTTTGCATTGTGGTGTTTGTCGTCAAGGCACGCATGAATGCCAATGTTCAGTTTAGTAGGTATGAAGATTATAGCATGCAGACACTTTCAAAATTCAGTACTCTTGAACCCTTTGACGTTAAACCTGAATACCGCACTATTCATCCTGCCAAAATGCTCAAGCTTTTTAAAATTGAGGTCAGCAGCTATACCGCAGATCGGCTTGCGCGGGTAAACTCACTTGATGCAACCATGTTTGTGTTTATGAAAATGTTTACCCTGATGATCCGGCCCGATTACAACTACAACTTGCCGATGCTGTCGGTCGATTTTATTTTTATCGGCAAGGAAAGAGTTTTTGTGATCGAGGTGATTGATCCGGCTAAAATTGATGATGACAATAAACGCACGCATTATGACAGGATGCGCGTATGGCAGGATACGATCCAACAGTACGAACAGTCACCGACCCCGGACTGGTCTAAAGAGTTTGTGACCGATTTCAGTATCCACATCAAGTCTGATGAGAGCCAGGATGATGAGCTGTTTGAAATATATCGAACTTTTCTTGAAGCCTATCTTGACATGGCTAAAAATACCAAGCCGCTTACCGGTGAATCATGTGACAAGCTTAGAGCCGGCATGGAAAATTATGTTGATATATTGCTGGAGAAGGGCGGACCTGCTGTGGATGTGTTTGAAAAGTTTCTGGGCCCGGAAAAACAGAGGGAGTATGTGCGCACGGTTATGTTCGGTCTTGATCCCTGAGTGTTTTTGTTAGGGGCTGCACTGAACTCTGTGGCGTTATGAACACAGTTGTCCATAGTTGAGTTCAAGTTGCTGTTCATGAAAGCTGTTAGGTTTTGGTGCTTATGATTTTGCCATGCTTGTGTAAAATTCAACGGGCTGTAGTTCGCGTGTTCTTAGCCCCTTTTCAAGCACCAGAAAAGATCGGATGTGCTGGCACAGATCGCATTTTGAAATATAATTCTGGTGGGGTGTAAAACCATAGCGCTCCACAGCCTCTTCAAACAAAGCATTGATTCCTCCCGAACACAGCAATCCCAGCAGCGGGTAGCGCTGCCTGTCGATTGGCTCTGCCAGATCATCAAGGTCCAGAGCCAGGCCCGTGCACAGGCCTGGAATATACTTTTCATAAAGATCAATATGAAAGTGACTGGTGTCGCCTGGTTCTGAACAAGCATACGGGTTCTCATCAAGAATTGCCCGGGCATCTTTTTTCTCAAAAAGACTTTCAAATGTTCGCACAGCCCGGCCACCGAAATGTATCCAGTAACGCTTGGCAACGCTGTTCAGGTAGTCAGGATCAAAGTGCTGTTGGAATTCCTCAAGGCTGTGGGTAACAGAGGTGTCGAACTCTTTGAGCTCATTGTAGAAATCAAGCACCCATGGGAAAACAGACACGCCGGTTTCTTCGCAGGCGCGCATAACACCTTCGACCTTTTTAAGAGGAATGTGCTCGTTGTGAAAAGGACTGATTGAAATCAGCAGGGTTTCCAGACCGCTTGCGCGCATTTCCTGCAGCAGGGTGCAGGCGCTGCGCATATCGCGGAACCAGGCGCAGTTGGTCTCCACATATTCAATACGCAGGCCTTCAAGGGTGGCGGTTTCGAGGATAGTTGCGAGTGCTCGTGGGTTGAGCATAGGCTCTCCTCCGCCAATGTGAATCGTATTGCAGTGAAGGCTTTTGATTCGGCTGCAAGCTCTCCTGGCAATTTCGGCATCCATGTAGTCATGGTCGCGGTCCGGGCCGCTGGCGTAGAGACAATGGCGGCAGCGCGAAGGACAGTTGTAGGTCGTAATCAGTCCGCCGCAAGCAAGGCTTTGTATGTCAAATACGGTTGGTGCAAACATTATTTTTTGTCTCATGCTTCAGGGTTTCGGACTAAGTAATTTTTTCAGAGTTATCTTGCCTTATATTTATCGCGTAGCAGTGTACGTGAAGCATGGCCATGCGTGCAACAAAAAATGTATTGCCGCATTTTACAGGGCAATGTTATAATGGTGTCTGGATGTAGGCGGACAGTCGACAACATGCTGGATGCCGAGTAGTTAAAAAAATCGAAAAGCTTTATTGGCTGGGAGGAGATGAGATGTTGCTGGAGAAAGAACGCTCTTTGATTGCTGAGTACGGTACCATGCTGCTTGCACGCGGCTTGACTGTGGGTACCGGTGGCAATCTGAGTATCTATGACCGTGTAAGCGGCTATGTCGTGATCTCGCCGAGCGGACTTGATTATGAGAAGACAAAACCAGCGGATGTTGTCGTAGTAGACATGGCTGCTAAAATTGTTGATGGGTGTCGTCGACCATCAAGCGAGCTTGCTATGCATCTTGGCCTGTATGAAAAGCGCACGGATGTCAGCGCAGTTGTGCATACGCATTCCGTTTTCGCGACAACGTTGGCTTGTCTTGAATGTTCTCTTCCGGCCGTACACTATTTGATCGGATTTGCCGGACATGAGGTCAAATGTGCGCCATATGCAACTTTTGGCACGCAGGAGCTTGCCGATTCGGCTTGCGCTATAATCGGTGATGCCAAGGCCGTGCTGCTGGCCCATCATGGACTGCTGACGGCCGGTGCTGATGTGGCGGAAGCTTTTATGGTGGCGGAGCAGGTTGAGTACTGTGCCGAACTCTACTGGCGTGCCCGGGCTATTGGCAACCCGGCAGTGATCGCGGACAGGGAAATGGATACGATTATAGATAAGTTTGGTGACTACGGTCGTCCGTGATTCCTCGCACCCAGGGAAGGTGCCGGCGCACGTGTGTGTTTTTTCCAGTTTAATGGCCATTCAAATTAAGATTGTTCATGTTCGCGAAGAGTGAATTTGGCTTCGAATTGCGTCAAGTACCTGCTCGTGGATTTTTCCGTTTGTTGCTACAATCCCAACGTTTTCTTCAAGTGTTTCCCCACAGGTAAAATCAAGCGGTTTACCGCTGAAATCGCTTACCCGTCCCCCGGCCTGTTCCACGATTGTGGCCCCTGCCGCGTGATCCCAGATTTTTTCACGATAGCTGCTTGAGCGTGGAAGGCGTAGATAAATAGAAGCATCTCCGCGGGCCACAGCTGCATACTTGGCCTGGCTGTCAATCCGGAAGGGCGGGGTGCTAATGTTGAGCGCAGTGGCAATGTGTGCATGTTCTTCGTGCGAGGCATGCGCACTTTCAACCGATTCGCAAAATTTTGCCTGACGCCCATCGTTGATGCTGTCAGTGGTGATCTCTTGCTGTTTGCCTGTATCAATTGATTGCGCACATGCGCTTTGATCCTTGACAGCATAAAAAATGCTTCCAGGTCCTGATGGCCGGTCCGGGTCAAAAGCATAGTTTGGACAGCCCAAAACTCCCAGCACCACCTGTCCGTGATCAATCAGCGCGAGCGCTATTGCATAGTGTTCCTTGCGCAGAAAACCTTTGGTGCCGTCAATCGGATCAATGGTCCAGTATCGTTTTGTGAAATCAACCTTTTGCTTGCCCAAGGCAATCGCTTCAACCATTTGTGTGTGGCTAATTCCAGATAGTTGTGTTGTTACAAGCTCATGTACACGGCTGGACAAAGTCTGGTTGTCCCGCAAAGTATTCACGTCCTCTTCGGCCACAATTGGGTCGTTTCCGAAATGTTTTATAAGTTCAAGGCAGATAACAGCCTGAGAACCCAGATCCGCGACCGTTACCGGGGATTTATCTTTCTTGATGATGGTTTCAGACGTTACGAGCTTTTGTTGCACCTGGCTGCACAGCACGGCTGCTTTTTTAACTGCTGCAAGGGCGACATTTATTTCTTGTTCATAGGCCATATGGTGTGCTCCGGCTACAGTGTGAGACGCCGTTTTGTCTGCAATGAGTTCAGGGTAGGAGAGTGTATGGTCGTTATTGCCATCCTGTGCCGCACTAAGTGCAGTGTGTCTGCGTTCAAGTTTTGAGTTTGCGCTTTGTTGCAACCAGTATATCATGCGGATAATGCTCACACCATGAGATATTTGATATAAGCAAAAAAACTATATACGTATTAACAGCGGGGTATGGTCATGAAAAGTTTTCGGAAAGAGCTATGGTTCAATGTCAAAAACCGACGCGAATTCATTAATATTACGCCCGATGTAGAGGCCTGTGTTCGGGAGAGTGGTATTCAAGAAGGGCTTGTATTGTGCAATGCAATGCACATTACCGCGTCAGTTTTTATTAATGATAACGAGTCCGGTCTGCATCAGGATTATGAACAGTGGCTTGAACAGCTTGCTCCGCATGAACCTGTTTCCCGTTACCGTCACAACCGAACCGGCGAGGACAACGGTGACGCGCATCTTAAGCGACAGATCATGGGTCGCGAGGTTGTGGTTGCCGTTACTGGCGGCAGACTCGATTTCGGTCCATGGGAGCAGATTTTTTACGGGGAGTTTGATGGGTGCCGTAAAAAAAGGGTACTGGTGAAAATTATCGGACAGTAGTCTTAAACGTCAGGGCTTTAAATTTTCTTGTTATTATTACAGGTAACTGCAGAACTCAATCGTAAAAAAGAAAAGTAATAACAATTTTTTGATTCTAATTCCTAAATTTTAGGTTGAAGTTTGATTTGTTTGCGTAGTGTGCTGATGGTTGCGTTTAGACAGGGGTAGCCATTTATTGTATGCAAGGCTTCTTCAAGGTAGTCGAGGGCGGCCGGGATATGTGCGTAGAAGTGAGTTTTCTTTTTGTGCGTTCCAAGGAATGAGAAGGCTGCAAGTGCTTGCATGTTGCGCTGTAGGCCGCACAAATGAAATGTGTGTCTAAACGAAACCGGATCATTGATCGGAGAGCCAAGTTCACAACGTGCTTCCAGATAGTACTGTATAAGCAGTTTTCGTTCGGACTCACTGAGTACAACGTAGGCATCCTTGAGCAATGATACCAGGTCGTAGTGTGGCGGCCCGGCAGTAGCGGATTGAAAATCGATAATTTTAATTTGATCCCCGATGAGATGAATGTTTTGTGATTGAAAATCGCGGTGCATGAACTCAGGCGGTTCAGTTGACAGTGTCAGGGCCAGCTGGTGAAATTCATCAGTTAGGGCAGGCGGGGCTTCTATCTTACAGTATTCTTGAAGAAAGGAACGGATAAAGTAGTCGGTTTCAGCCCGAAAAGCAGCATAGTCAAAACGCCGGGTGCGTAGACATCTGCAGGACTGCATGTTGGGAGTAGCATGTACTTGCATGGCAGCCAGAACATCGAGCGCGCGTTTGTAGAGTTCAAGTTTGGCTTCCCGGTTTTGCTCAGCTTGCAGGGCATGGTACAAACTCACATCACCCGCATCTTCAATCAGCATTATATTGCGTTTGTTGTCTTGTGCGTAGATGCCGGGTACAGCAATGGAGCAGGAGTGTAAAAAACGGTTAATGTCAAGCCATGCCTGCTGTTCGTCGCTGGAAGCAGGTGAAACCATCGCAATGCATGATGTTTTTTTGGATACCACCCGGTAAAAGCGCCTGTCTGAGCCGCCCATGGCAAGAAGGCTCAGGGTATCAGGAACAGCACCCGTGAAACCGTTGGCCGTTGCAAGGTTGCATATCTGTTGCCGAAGCTCATAGTCGTTAAGCATTGATCATATATCCCGGTGTGCAGACAAAGCTATTCAGGTTTGAGCCTGCTGCTATTGTGGTATTATCCCAGACAATACAGTCGCGCAGGGAACACCCCGGTTCAATCTGACAGTCTTTGCCGATTGAAACAAAACCATCCAGGGTACAATCTTTCTCGACCAGGCTGCCTTTACCGATGAACAGGCCTGCAGGAGGCATATCGCATCTTGGTATCAGGGGCAGGCGTTGCAGCATTATTTCACGGTGAGCCTGCATGTAGGACGCAGGGGTTCCGATATCGCGCCAGGCAGCATTATGAACGATAGCTGCACGTACGCTGCCCGGTCGTATAGTAATTAATTCCAGCAGCAGGGGAATTAGCTCTGAAACACCCGGCGGAATCAGTTTGAGAAAGGCCCCGCTCATAAACGCTATACCGGTATAGGCGAGTCGAGTGCAGGTCTCGGCAGGTTTCAGGGTGTCACGCAGGTCTATAACTTCACCGGCACTGTTGATGCAGACATTATTGTGTTTCTGGCAGTCATGCAGTAGCATCATTACCAGCGGGCTGTGCTTTAAAAATTCAGGCAGGTAGTGGTTGCAGGTTATATTGGACACACTGTCTGCGTTGCAGACAAGAAAAAAATCATCATAATCGAGAAAATCACGAAAGCCCCGTATGCCGCCGGCACTACCCAGGATGACCGGTTCATGTGAAAGATGCAGGTTGCAGTCATCCTGCTCGGCAGCGAATTTTTGCATGAGTTCGGCATGGTGATGTGTATTCACGCCGATTGAGCTTATGCCGTCCTTCAGCAGCCTTGAGATGGTATGGCGTATAAGCGGTTTGCCGATCAGGGGTACAAGGGGTTTGGGAAGGGTGTCTGTTAGCGGCTGCAGCCTGGTACCGTATCCTGCAGCGAGTAGTATGGCTTTTACGGTGTCAAGAGTCATGATCATCAGGGCCCGGTTGGTAAAAAACTGGCTTGACCGGTTGACTTAAATAAATATATGATTGTACATTATTTTTTTTTGGAGGTTATGAACCTTCATGAATTTCAGTAATCATATCCGTTAACTAAAGAAAATAAAAGGGCTTTTGCAATGCGTGACATGACACAAGCTGAGATACTTGATTTTATACAGTATTTCACGTGGGGTACGCTGATCGGGGTTGAAGGCGATAAGCCTTACGCGATTGAACTTTCATATGGTTTTGACGGAACCTTTATTTATTGCGGATCAATGCCTGGCGGGCGCATGGAGCGTTGCATCCGTGACAATGCTAATGTAGCTTTTAAAATTTGTGAGTGCGATTGGAGTTATGAGCGCTATCGTGCCGTGATTGTCGAAGGCCGGGCTGAGCGTATGACATCACGGGAAGATATTATGCTCGCAGTTGTGCAGATTGCGCGTCAGCGCAAATTACCAGACCATGCTTTCGTAGGGGTCGTTGACCGGCTGGTTGATAATCCAGAAAGCAATTCACTCAGAATTTCGGTTACAACTGTTGGTGGAAAAAGTTCAGGCTATTGACACAGTCTTGTAGGGTTGTTTTATGATTGGGCGTTTGGTCGTATTGGCATAAGCTGCCCTTATCTTGCCGCTTGAACATGTGTTGAATAATGGACAGAGTAAGCCCTTGTGCCGGGTTTGCCAGTAGAGAATCTTTGCAGGAGATACATGCGATGGGTAAGCTTTTTGAAAGTGTTACTATCTTTGATAACTTCTATCAGGCATCATCGTTTTTCCCCATGCCGGTTGTGCTGGTCAGCACCGTTTCGGAGTCGGGTCAGGTCAACCTGGGCCCTTATTCACTGTGCTTTCCTCACGTTGTAACCGGCAAGGGCAGGCAGGCCATGATGCTGGTTATCCGCAATAGCAGTAATACCGCCGTTAATATTATGCGAACGGGCGTATGCGCTATTAATTTTATCTCTGATAAAAAAAAATATATGAAAAACTGCGTTATGCTTGGTTACCCGGGTGAGACAACCGAGGAAAAAATGCAAAACAGTATTTTCACGCTGGCGTCCTCTGATCTCGATCCCCGAGGAGATACTCGTCGCCCCGATCTTGTTCGTGAGGCATTTCAGGTTTTTGAGTGTACCTGGGATGACAGCTATCCGCTTACTGACACGGACGGCGCAATCGAGTATCATTTTCTGTTGCGTATTGACCGCATTTTGTTGACCCCGAAGTGGAAGAAATGCTTGCAGAAGGGCAGGGGATTTCCGGGGATGCCGATTGACTACGGGTTCCGGGATAACAGCCAGTTCTGGTTCGCACGTCATTCGCGCCCCTATCGGGTGCCGATTCCAGCAAGCAAGGAAACCAACCTTGAAGCTGTTCAGTATGCCTGTACTCATTATGATCTGGAAATTATCTGGCAGGATGATGCCTGCCGACAAATAGTGACTGTGCCAAAAATCTTTTTGAAAAAAGTTATCGCCGGTATTGTAAGTGAGGCAAAAAAAGAGGGTATCACTGAAATTACTCCAGAGTTCATGGAGAAGGTTAGAGATAAGCGCCGTTAAGCGCTATGAATACAAAGCATCCTGAAGATATAAATAGCTTTATGTTCTATTTTAGGTTTAGGGTCTTGTTACATTTTGTTACGCATTGTTACATGAATGAAAAGCATTCACGGCAAATAGTGATACAGTACCACCTAGTGAGTAACGTACTTCGCATCGGTTTACGGGATAGAAGCCACGCAGGCGGACAGTAGAACACCAACCTGTTAATGAGGGATAGAGCATGAACTTGTTGCAACCTGGTAGAATTGGCACACTTGAGTTGAAAAACAGAATCGTTATGGCGGCCATGGGAGTACGTGGGTTATGCGAACCGGATGGGGCATGGGGCGAGCGCTTCAGGGCCTATTACGTAGCCCGCGCCCGGGGTGGGGTCGGCCTGATTACCACCGAAATGACCTTTGTTTCGCGTGAGCTTGAACCTGTTTCGCGGCTGCTGTTCAGCCCGTCTGATGCAGAACATCTGAAGGGGATGCAAGCTTTGGCTGATGCCTTGCATGAGTACGATTGCAAACTGAGTGTCCAACTGACAGCCGGGTTCGGCCGTGTGGTTCCAGCTGCGATCATCGACGATACGATACCTCCTGTATCTGCATCAGAGAACCCCAATTTTTATGTACCCGATTATCCCGAATATAATTCTCGCGCTCTCACAACAGATGAGGCCGCAGCACTGGCAGTGTCATTTGGCCCTGCTGCACGGCATTGCCGTGTGGCAGGTGCTGATTGCGTAGAGCTGCACGGCCATGAGGGCTACCTGATGGATCAGTTTATGAGCGCTCTGTGGAATCGGCGCACAGACCGCTATGGCGGCAGTTTTGAGAACAGGCTTTGTTTCGCTCGCGAGGCAATTGAGTCCATTCGTCGTGAGGCAGGCCCTGATTTTCCGATTATCTATCGTTTTGGTTTGAAACATTTCCTTGAGGGCGGACGCGAGGAGGCTGAAGGCATTCGGATTGCAGTAGAACTTGAGAAAATGGGCGTTGCTGCTTTGCATGTTGACGGCGGTTGTTATGAGACCGGCTGGTGGCCGCATCCTCCTCAATATCAGGCGGCCGGTTGTCTTGCTGACCTTGCCCGTCAGGCAAAGGAGGTGGTCTCTATTCCGGTGATCAGTGTCGGAAAATTAAATTACCCGGAAATAGCAGAAGCTGTGCTGAAGGAGGGCAAGAGTGATTTTATTGCGATTGGCCGCGGACTTTTGTCAGATCCTGATTGGGTTAACAAGGTTGCTGATGACCGTCGGGATGACATTATTCCCTGTATCGGGTGTCATGAGGGCTGCTTGTGGCAGATGATTGCTGGTGAGCCCACCAGCTGCGCTTTGAATCCTTTAACCGGCCATGAAACTGTTTGGGGTTTAAAACCATTGGTTCGCAAAAAGAAGCTGCTTGTGATTGGTGCGGGCCCTGCCGGTATAGAGGCCGCGCGTGTCGGTGTTGAGCGCGGTTTTGATGTCAGTCTGTGGGAGGCGCGGGACCGTGCAGGTGGTAATTTGATTGCTGCATCGGCACCTCCGTTTAAAAGTGATATTGCGGCGTATCGGGATTACCTGCGCCGACTGCTTCAGAAGCTGCCTCTCGATGTGCAGTATGGCAGAGAAGCTACGGTTGATGCGATTCAAAATTATGGCGCTGATTATGTTGTGATAGCGACCGGTGCTGCCATGGAAGCTCCGTCAGTGGCGGGACCGAAGGTATTTAGCGTTATTGATATTTTGCTAGGTCGTGATGTGCCGGCTGATATGGTTGTTATGATGGGCGCCGGGGTTATTGGGTGTGAGACCGCGCTGTTGCTTGCACAGCAGGGCAAAAAAGTTGTTTTGTGCGCTCGCAGTGATAGTGATGAACTCGACATCAGCATGGTTGATCTTCATAATCGATCAATGCTTTTGCGCATGCTTGAGCACCCTAATATTACGATTCATCGCGCGACTATTCCGGTTTCTTTTGAAAATGGTAAGGTACAGGCTGCATGCGGTTCTGAAACGCTTTTGATTCCGGCCGACAGCCTGGTATTTGCGGGAAGGATGTTCCCTGTGAATAAGGTTTCTCAGGGGTTGCAGGGAAAATCCCATGTGTTTTCAGTTGGCGATTGTCTGGAATCAGGCTCCATCATGGATGCTGTCTGGAGTGCTTTCCATGCGGTGCGCGCAATTGAATGTAGTGAATGAATGTGCTATCGTGTTTGAGCATCACAGCAGATCTGCGATTACGGTGTGAGCGTATTCGAATTGTCGTAGGTGTTGTCCAAAAAGTTGCGAGGAATTGCGTTGCTGGTTTAAATGCCACTATTTTTACATAGAGGAGGATAGTATGGGTGAAAAGAAAGCATTAGTCGCCGGTGCAACAGGCAGGCTCGGCAGGTTTGTGGTGCAGAAGCTTCTTGATAGGGGCTATGAGGTCAGGGCTTTGATGGTCCCGCTGTTTGATACAGCGGCAACGTCGGGCCTTTCCGGCGTCGAGTTTATTGAAGGGGATCTCGGTTCTGTGCCGTCACTTGTGAAGGCCATGGAAGGAGTTCAGTATCTGGTGAGTGCTATCGGTTCGAAAAAGCCGTTTAGCGGTAAAGAAAATGACAAGGTCGATAATATGGGCAATCAGAATCTTGCTCGTGCAGCCAAGGCAATGGATCTCAAGCAGATCGTAGTGATTTCTTCAGTCGGGGCCGGAAACAGCCGCGATGCCGTGTCATGCATGTATAAATGGCCGATGTTGTCTGTGTTGAAGGCTAAGAGCAGGTCAGAGGATTTTATTCAGACCTGCGGTATTGATTATACGATCATCAGGCCTGGTGGATATACTGATAAGGATATTTCTGATGAGATTGTTTTCGGCGAAGGCGGTAAGATAACGGGTCTTGTTAAACGAGCCCAGATTGCGCGTGTGTGCGTTGACGCCCTTGAAAACCCTGGTATGAAAAATCGCGTCTTTGAGGTTGTTGCCAAGGCAGCAGTTAAAAAGGGCCGCGAACAATTTATTATTGAACTATAATAAAAAAGGAGGTGTGTGCAATGGCAGAAGAATACAGTTTTCCACCCTATGGCGAAGAAATGCAGAAGCTTGTTGACCAGTTCGGCGGTGAAAAAATGGAAACCTATAAGGGGCATGATGTGAAACCCCTGTGGAATCTGACCGGAGGGCCTATATTGTGGAGTTATAAGTATATGTACAAGGCCCCCAAGATTGAAAAAATCGTGATCGCGGTGCAGTCCTTTCGCGATAAGCTCATGTCCTACATGTGTATTATTTGGCCGGAAGATGAATACGCGTTGCCGGTATTTTCATCATTCTGGGCTGAAAGCGAAAAAGGCAGTTATTTCATTGCAGATTTTTATCCAACAGCTGATTGTATATGTGATATTCCCTACATGGAGAAGTATCTCGATCCGCTTGAAGATTTGCATGCCAAGGGAAGGAAGAAGTTTTCGGAATTCTCAACACGGGATCCCAATTGGTTTTTGGCCATGGCTTCGCCCTATTACATTACGGCCGATTTCCATCCCAGCACTGCCGAAACACAAAACGCACTTTTGGGTCTTTCGATGGATTATCTCAAGGTCTATCATCGTTTGTGGGAGCAGGAACAGCCCGGTGATCCGCAGTATCTTGCGCGTTTGAACGAGCGCAAGGAAGCAATACGCAAGAATTTGATTGATAAAGATCCGGGCGGTTTTATGATCGAACAGGCCGTGGGCGAGGAACTGGCGCACCTGAGCCTGAGCTCGCTGTTTTAGGATGTTTTTGTTATAGCCACACTATCGTGCAGGACGTGATAATGGCATCAGAACTATAAGCCAGTGTAGTGTGGGTTTGTAACGTAAGAATGTAAGGGCCCTGGAGAATCTTTCTCCGGGGCCCTTTATGTTTGTGTGTTTTGGTACTGGAAGCGGCACGGTTACCCAAAATATTCTTTTTTGAAATCATTTGCTGATTTCCCTACCTGTTGCACAACCTCTTTTGATTTGCGTGCTACAAGTTGGGGGATACTCTCATCAGTTTTTTCATGAACCGGGAACAGCCGGTCCCAGCGGCGCTGCTCAAAGATGTTTTTGTTCAGAGGGCAGTCGCAGTAGTGGCACCTCATGGCCTCAGGGCCCCATTCCTGGATTTCTTTGAAGATTTTTTCGGGGATAACTCCATCGCATCGGGGACAGCGTACGCTCATACGAAACCTCCTTGCTGAAGTGTATTTTACTTATTTAATATCTTATTTGAAATATAATTTCAAGTAAAAAATAACGTTATTATGATAAAATTGCCTTAATGAAGTGTTGGGCGTGGATAGCGATATCCCCATGATTCGATTTGTACATGGTTTTTCGAATCAACAGGCTGGCTATGTGCAGACTCAGTGTGTGCTGAAGAGAAGGGCTGAAATAAATTAAGTAGTTTCAAATTATTAGCTGATTCAACTGTGAAATAGCATGAAGTGAAACGCAACCATATACGCAACCAGAAAAATCTATTTCAGGACTATCAATAAGGGCTTGTCTTAGTGAAAGAACCAGCCATCTTTTGCAATACTATTTTTATTGACATACAAGCATCGTACGCGTATACTTAAAAATTGAAAAATAAATTCCTGTAAATTATCAATCTGTGGAAACTAATTTTCACGGCATCCAACCTTAGTTGGGACTTCTCATTGACAATCGGCCAATCCTGGCCGGCACGATCTGTAGCCTCCTCTGAGACTTCTTCTCAAAGGAGATAGTTATGTTAATAGCCCCACCCGTCGTGCCTTTAAATGCATCCGAAATTCCTCTTCAATCTGCTAAGAACAAAATAACGTTGGCAGTACCAGTTCAATCTGCTGAAGATACGTCATGTGTTGCAACCGCAATCGTCTATTGTGAAGCTAATTTTGGTGATATTGACGGTAAAACCGCCAACGGTCTGATCAGACGCTCTGAGAAATATAAAATCCTTTCAGTTATCGATAGTGAAAAAGCTGGACTTGATACCGGTATGGTTCTCGATAACAAACCCAACGCTATTCCCATCTGTCGCGATCTTGCTGACTCACTGGCACAGGCCGGCTCGGTACCCGATTTTTTCATTTTCGGCATGGCTCCATCAAAGGGCATGCTCTCGAAGCACGAGCGGAGTCTGATTCTTGAGGCGATGAGTCATGGGATGAATATCATTAACGGTTTGCATGAATTTCTGAATGATGATCCGGTTTTTGTTGCCGCATGTATTGCCAATAAGGTAAAGATTAATGATGTTCGCAAACCCCGCGACAAGAAAGATTTGAATATGTTCAGCGGCCGGATCGCTGAAGTCACCTGTCCGGTTATTGCCGTACTTGGGACTGACTGTGCGATCGGCAAACGCACCACCGCCACAATAATAACCACTGCTCTCAATGAATTGGGTATTAACACCCTGATGGTCGGTACCGGCCAGACCGGTATAATTCAAGGGGCACGCTACGGCGTTGCACTTGACGCAGTCCCATCACAATTTTGCGCAGGTGAGTTGGAAACAACCATCGTCAAAGCGTTTGAAAATGAGCACCCCGACGTTATCATTGTCGAGGGGCAAGGTGCTTTGAGTCACCCGGCCTTTTCCTCTTCGTCATTTATCCTCCGCGGCAGTTGTCCCAACGGTGTTGTTCTTCAGCATGCCCCGCGGCGCAACCATCGCTGTGACTTTGAAAAAATGACAATGCCCACACCTGCCAGTGAAATTAACCTTATTGAGACCTTTTCAGATACAAAAATCATCGGCCTGACAATCAACCATGAAAACATGAGTGATAGTGAGGTGAGTGCTGCAATCATCCGGTACGAGCATGAACTCAATATCCCGGTCACAGATGCTCTTTCTCGCTCGCCTGAGCGTTTGGTAGAAATGGTACTCGCTGCATTCCCGGCTCTCCAAGCAACCCAGGCTGCCTGCGCATGATGCTGGCTCCCAGGCTAGAGATCGACCTTGATAAAATCTACCATAACGCTCACACCCTGATTGATCGATTGGCACAGCGAGGCATTTCGGTGACAGGCGTGACCAAGGCAGTCCTTGGATCAGCTGAAATTGCCGCCACGCTCCTCCGGGCCGGAGTAAGTGCCTTTGGGGATTCGCGCATCGAAAATATTGAATCAATGCGTACTGGCCATCAGTCTGTACCAATGACACTGATCCGTACACCGATGCTGAGTCAGGCGCAGCAAGTCGTCAGGCATGCCAACATAAGCTGTAATACTGAAATCGAGGTTATCAGAAGACTCTCGTTTGAAGCACAACAGGCAGAATGTAGCCACGGGGTCGTGCTCATGGTCGAACTGGGTGATCTCCGTGAAGGGATTATGCCCGACGATCTGTTGGACTGTGTCCGCAAGACGCTTAGCCTACCGAATATCGATTTTAAAGGGATCGGTACCAATCTTGCCTGCCGCAGCGGAGTATCACCAGACGCTCAAAACATGGCAAAGCTAACTGAACTTGCCGAATTAATTGAAACAACATTTGACTTAAAGATAGAGATTGTATCTGGTGGTAATTCTGCCAACCTGCAATGGGCATTGAGTGATGCGAAGATTGGCCGGATTAACGATCTGCGTCTGGGTGAATCGATCCTGCTCGGCTGCGAAACGCTCCATCGGCAACCAATCGATGGATTGCACACCGATGCAATCACGCTTACTGCAGAAGTGATCGAAGTCAAGGTCAAGCCAACTTTGCCATCAGGCCATATTGCCCAAAATGCCTTCGGACAAATACTCGACGTTGCTGATCGGGGTCAGGTCACCCAAGCCATTCTTGCGCTTGGGAGTCACGATACTGACCCGGATGGCCTGCAAGCACCTGCCGGAATAGACGTTATGGGAGGCAGCAGTGATCACCTTATTCTTGAGTCCGACAACGATGAGCTCACTGTCGGCACAGAAGTTACCTTCCAACTGAACTACAGCGCACTGGTCCGTTCAATGACATGCCCCTTTGTCACCAAGAGTATTAAGTCCGTATGACGCATGATAGTATTCCATGCTGCTTGCAAAGATAACGCGTGGGTATCAATGTTGTTGTCATGTATAAAAAAAGCACCTGACATATTGCCAGGTGCTTTTTATTGTTGGTGGATCTACGGGTGATTGAACCCGCAACCTATATGCAATCTGACAAAAAGGAAGCCCGAAACTTTAGTAGTTTCGGGCTTGGTATATTGAGATGGTGCCAAATAGAATGATCAATATAAGTTAAGTAGTTTCAGATATTTAGGAGGTTTAACTTCGCAATAGCGTGAGGTAAAAAACAACCTATCCGCAGCCAGAAAATTATATTAACCGGCTGCTGAAGCAGTTACAAGTTAGTGTTTAAAATATTAAATTGCTGTGATGTTCAGTTTGTAGCCGACGCCGTAAACAGTTGTGATTATATCCTGGCCCGGCAAATGGGCGCTGATTTTTTTCCGTAAATTTTTAATATGTGAATCAACAGTCCGGTCATAACCTTCGTAGTCATATCCCTGTATCCGTTGTACCAGTTCGTCACGTGAAAAGACCTTGTTGGGGCTGGACATGAATACCTGCAGCAGTTTAAATTCGCTCGGTGTTACCTCCAGGGGCGTACCCTTAACCGTTACCTGGCGGCTGTCCGCATCCAGAGTCAGAAGTCCCTGAACCAGTTTTTTTTCTGCCGGTTCAGGGCGTGTGCGGCGCAGAACCGCTTTGACCCTGGCAACTACTTCTCGCGGGCTGAAGGGTTTACAGATGTAATCATCAGCGCCCATTTCAAGCCCCAGGAGACGGTCAAGTTCCTCTGTTTTAGCCGTCAGCATAATAATGGGAAGAAATGAAAACTTTCGTATTTCCCGGCAGACCGCCATGCCATCCAGACCCGGCAGCATGATATCTAGCAAGACGAGATCAGGCGGAGATTTTTTAATCGCGGGCAGCACTTGGTCGCCACGGCCTACGATGGTTATTTGAAACCCGTTCTGCTGCAGGTAATCCTGAAGAAGGTGGGCAATTTTCTGCTCATCTTCAACAATAAGGATACGCTGCTGAGTCATAGTGGTGTCTCCAATTATAGATGCTACAGGTTGCGCGGTAATTTGATTTCAAAAAGTACTCCGCCTAAAGGACTTTGAAATGCTCTGATGGTTCCGTTGTGGGCTTCAATAATCGATTTGCAGATCGCCAGCCCGAGCCCGCTGCCGCCCTGTGTCCGGTTGCGCGATGTATCCACCCGATACAGCCGGTCAAAGAGACGACCAATTGATTCCGGCGGTACGCCTGGTGCTGAATCCTCAAAACAAATGCTGATGCCTGAGCTTGTTATGCTGCTTCGGATCTTCAGGGTGCCCGGCGATTCAGTATACCGGAGAGTATTTTCAAGCAGGTTTGAAAATACCTGCACAAGCCGACGGGTATCGCCTGGTATGGTTATCGATATGTCTTTGCCAAGCTCATCAACGAGCACAATCTTTTGGGTTTCTAAACGAGGTTGGAACTTTTTAAGTACATCCCTGAGCACTGCCAAGGGGGCGACAGGTTCCCGGCTGTAGTGCAGCGAACCTGATTCGGCCAGCGACAGGTCATGAAGGTCTTGGACAAGCCTGGTGAGATGAGAGACTTCTGTATGCAGGGATCGGAGTGAGTCAGGGGTTATCTGTCGGATCCCGTCTTGAAGGGCCTCGATCTCACCTTGCATTACTGTTAGCGGGGTCCTCAGTTCGTGGGCACTATCAGAGATCCATTGACGCTGCATCCTTTCATAGTTTTCCAGTGTCTGCGCCATTGTGTTGAAATCTGCGGCAAGTTGTCCAATTTCATCGTTTGATTCTACATGGAGGCGTGTTTTAAAATTAAGGGATGTCAGTGCCCGGGTGCCTGCGGTAAGCTGCTTTACCGGAGCCAGAAGATGGCGCGCAAAAAAGAAGGCTGTAATGGCAGCCAGTACCAGCATGAGGGTACCGGTCATATAGAAGGCCTGGGCCTGCTGTTTTAAGAAGGCGATATCAAGCGGCTGTGTCAGGGTATTTGCTTTTTTGAGTCCCAGCCAGCCCATAATCTGGTTGTCAACGATGATTTCTTGCAGTGTATGGTCGACTGGCGATGAGGCCGGTCCTGCAACTATTTTTTTGTTGATATCAAATAGGGTCAGGCGGGGCTCAATACCTAAGCGGGGCGGCCGACCGGGCCTGAGGTCTTCCCGGGGAGGCCTTGATTGAGTTCGAAAACTTTCCTCTTGCGAGTGTTTATCGTTGGAAGGCGGCCTGCGACGGAAGAGGTTATTACGAGGCGGAGGCTGACGTTGATCCTTGTCATTTAAAAAATGATCGTCTTCTGGAGGTCGTGGCGGGCGGTCAAGCTGCCAATCCTGCTCCGGCAACGGCACTGCGGCCTGCAATGAAGAAAGCTTTCGGGGTGGAGGAGGGTAGGCCCCCAGCCCGCGATGAAGCGGCCGCAGGAGATAGTGCCATCTTTGTCGGTTGCTGCGCAGTGAACCCCATCCGTTTTCAATCTGATATTCCTCGCTGAGCATATCAGATAGCTGATTGAGTCTTTGTATCTCCGTGGTGCGCACATAATCTGTAAAATTGAGGTATGCGAAGTACTGCATGATCACAATCATCAAAATGACGATGGTGAGAGATGACAGCAGAAACGCCAGAAAAAACTTTAATGGTAGTGTGAGTCTCAAGCCCATAATCTCTTTATCTATCCGGATGATTTTATTGATACTATAGCATAAACAAAATCAAATCGTTGCTTCTCCACATTTTCCCCATAGTTCTTCCATAATCCTTCCATAGTTTAATGCTATTTTTTAATCAAACGCTGAAGAGTAGAACCTTTAAATTATGTCAGATGCGTGCGAGATATTTTGAATTAAGACAATAAAAAATGAAACGAACAAATCTGCAGGCAACCTGCAGATAAACATCTAGTTAAAGGAGGTTTTTCAAATGAACATTATTAAAAAAACATTTGTTGTTATCCTGCTTATGGGAACCTTTGTGTCCGTTAATGCCTTTGGCGAGGAGCAATCCTCGCAGCGAAAAGGCGGAAGACGCCAGGGCCCGCCTCCGGAAGCCTATACCGCATGTGAAGGCAAGAGAGCAGGAGATGCTGCAGAATTTGTAAGTCCTCGCGGAGATACCGTGACAGGTACCTGCGAACAGCAGGGTGATCGGCTTGTCCTGCGCCCGGAGCGTCGCAGGAAAGATACTGATGCCGGGGAGAATAACGATAACTAAAGCTGGTCCCACTTAAGTGGGGTAGGTCAGAACTGGCAACCCAGGCGTAACCCAAGTCCAACCTGATAAAAAAGAGAAGCCCGAAACTGTTGCAGTTTCGGGCTTTTATAGTCCATGGTGTTGAAGTAACTATTCTCCCAAATGGTTGCAATGATTTATGTTGCAACCATAATGAGATTTAAAATGAGGCGTTTTTGGGTGTGCGGGGGAAGGGGATAACATCGCGAATATTGGCCATGCCGGTAATAAACAACATCAAGCGTTCAAATCCAAGGCCAAAGCCGCTGTGCGGTGCTGAGCCGAATTTCCGGGTTTCAAGGTACCACCAGACATCCTTTTCGGGGATGTTCATTTCTTGGATGCGTTGCAAAAGACAGGCATGATCTTCTTCACGTTGAGAGCCACCGATGATTTCGCCGATCTTGGGGAAGAGCACATCCATGGCACGCACGGTTTTTCCGTCAGCATTCAGCTTCATGTAGAACGGCTTGATCGTAGTGGGGTAATCCGTCAGGATGACAGGACGTTTGAATATTTCTTCAACCAGATAGCGTTCATGCTCTGACTGAAGGTCTGCACCCCAACTTATCGGAAATTCGAACTTTTTATCCATTTTTTTAAGGAGTTCTATTGCTTCTGTATATGTCAGGCGTTCGAAAGCACAGTCAAGCGTTGAGCGCAATCTTTCTAACAGTTCTGCATCATAGTATTTACTCAGAAACTCAAGGTCATCTAAGCATTCATCAAGGGCAGTCTGTACAAGAAACTTGAGGAACTCTTCAGCAAGGTTCATATTTTCGTTGAGTTCATAAAATGCCATTTCAGGTTCAACCATCCAGAATTCAGCCAGATGCCGGGCAGTGTTTGAGTTTTCAGCACGAAAGGTCGGGCCGAATGTGTAGATTTCTCCAAGCGCCATAGCGCCCAGTTCGCCCTCCAACTGTCCGGAAACGGTAAGGGCGGTTTCCCGTCCGAAAAAATCCTGTGAAAAATCGATTGAGCCCTCATCATTCAGGGGAGGGTCCTTGGGGGCAAGTGTGGTAACGCGAAACATTTCGCCTGCGCCTTCGCAGTCAGATCCGGTTATGACCGGCGTGTGCAGGCAGACAAAATCGCGCTGCTGGAAAAAACGGTGAATGGCAAAGGTCATTGTGTTGCGGATGCGCAGCACCGCGCCGAACGTGTTGGTGCGTGGGCGCAGATGGGCTATTTCGCGCAGGAATTCGAGCGAATGTCCTTTTTTCTGAAGCGGATAGGTCTCCGGATCAGCGCTTCCATACACTTCCAGTTCTTGCGCCTGGATTTCAATACTCTGTCCGCGTGCAGGTGATTCAGCCAACAAGCCTGTTGCGCGGATGCAGGCACCTGTTGTAATTGCACTCAGCAAGTCGGCATCTATTTTTTGAAGGTCTACAACAACCTGAATAGTCGATTGACATGATCCGTCATTCAAAGCGATAAACTGCACGTGTTTATTGCCGCGCCGGGAACGTACCCAGCCTTTGACGGTAACGTCCTGTCCGGGTTTACTGGTTGTAAGCAGGTTTTTTATGCGAGTATGTTGTGTTTTCATGGTTAAAGAAGGTAGCAAAGCCCGGCTCAGGTGTCAATTACAATCATGCCGAAAATATATGTTGGCAGAGTTTTCACCTTCAACTGTAAGGTTTTTTGCGTGCGCTCCTGAGGCCATTCACTTGACAAAAAAGGCTTTTATGGCTTTAATTAAAAAAGGAGAGGGCACCACGATGAACGGGTTTTCACCATATCTTTTGCCCCTGTTTACACCGTTTTGCACGTAGGGACTTGGCAGCTTTGCAATAAATGCACGCAAACCTGCTTTGCATGATGATTTCTGTTGATGATCTTATTTGGTTTTAATCTGTTAAAGGAGACTGTATGACTGTTAAACCTACCGATGTTGAGGAAGAATTTTTCGCTCGTCAGGAATTTGAGCGTATGAAGGACGTTGAGGAGAAACGTGCCCGTAAGATTGCAGAGGAAGAACGGGAGAGCTTGAAGGAACTGCACTTTATGCGTTGTCCAAAATGCGGTATGCAGTTGGTTGAAATTGATTACCGCGGTATAAAAATTGATCGATGTACTGCGTGTGACGGGGTATGGCTTGATGCTGGTGAGTTGGAGGAGATTTCAGGATTTGATGCCCCGGTCATGAGTAAATTTTTTAGTATTTTTAAATAGTTATATGCTTTTAACCCTGTAGAATGTTTTAGCTTTACAGGGTTTTTTTGTGCCTGATCAGGGTTAAGTGCACCATTGCTAAAATTATTTTTCGCGGGTGTCAGATATTTGCTTGTAATTTAGTTAAAAAATTGATATATTACACCATCGAATGTAGAGAATCTGTAAATCCTTGGGGAGGAAACCTATGAAAAATGTTGGTTGCTCAAGCACAGGGGGAAGAGATAGTATGGAATTCAAGGTCGGCGATATGGCCGTATATCCAACCCATGGTGTCGGTGTTATTGACGCAGTCGAAATTAAGAAAATTTCCGGCAATGATCAAAAGTTTTATATCATGCGTATTCTGGGTAACGGAATGACAATCATGATACCGACCGATAACATAGAACAAGTCGGCTTACGCGGTATTATTTCAAGCAAGGAAGCCAAGAAGGTCTATAAAATACTCAAGGATACTAAACAGAAACCATCAGACTCCCAAACGTGGAATCGACGCTACCGTGAATACATGGATCGGCTAAAAACCGGTTCGGTCTACGAGGTAGCAACCGTTCTGCGGGATCTTTTCCTCTTGAGGGTGGGTAAGGAACTATCCTTTGGTGAGCGACGCATGATGGATATCGCCAAAGGTTTGCTGGTTAAAGAGCTATCAATGGCACAGACCCTGTCTGAGGAAAAGATAGAGAGTAATATCGAAGCTATTTTTCAATAGGACGATAACCATTGTTACAAATAAACGGGCAGGCTGTTTAACCGAAAACAGTCTGTTTTTTTTTGCTTGTAACAGGCCTGTAAGGGATTGAAATGAATGTGGTTGTTATTGTTCCCGCTGCCGGAAGCGGTGTGCGGATGCAGCACGCCAGTAAGAAGCCCTATATTGTGCTTGAGGGGCGAACGATACTCGCTCATACCCTGAATGCGCTGGCTCAGGTTGAGAGCGTCACATCAATTGTGATTGCTGTTTCTCCCGGTGATGAGGAATTGTGCCGGCAGCAGGTTGTATCTGAGTTGAAATTGCGACCCTCTATCAGCATTGTCGCTGGTGGTGAGCGTCGTCAGGATTCGGTAGCCAATGCTCTCAATGTACTTCCCTCCACATGTGATGTAGTTCTCATTCATGATGGTGCCAGGCCCTTTATAACTTCTGAAATACTCGATGATACAGTCGCTACAGCTTTCAGGTGCGGCGCTGCAACAGCTGCCGTGCTGGTAAAGGATACGATTATGCGGCTAGACCGTGCAGACAAGACTATACCTGAGCTACTTGAACGCGAGGGGCTTTACGCGATTCAAACGCCACAGGCATTTCGGTCTGATATCATTATTGGCGCACATGCCTATGCCCGTCGAACCTCAATGCAGGCTACTGACGATGCTTCGCTGGTACGTCATATGGGGCTGCCGGTAGCGATTACTGCCGGTTCGTATGAGAATATCAAGATTACCACTGCCGGTGATTTGGTATATGCTGCAGCGCTCCTTCAGGCCCGTGGGTTAGACAGCAGTCGGTAATGTGTACGAGTAAGGCTAGTGTAGTAGATCTCAAATTTTCATGACCTGATATACTATGATTACTCTGTGGATGATTGTAAAAAGCCCGGGAAGGCTAGCCTTCCCGGGCTTTTTCTTTTGATTTTATTGAGGTGCTGCGGTCTTATTCAGAAGGTGGTTCATCTGCCGCTTTTTTCTTGCTGGCGGTTGGTTTTTTGAAGTACAAAACCAGGCCTCCAATACAAAGTATGTACATGATAATAAGAACAATCACCATGGGGCCGGTGAAGATGGTCGGCTTGTGAATTTTGCCGAACAGGAGCGAGCTGCGTTTCATGTCATGGCATTCTGAACAGACCGGTGGTTCTTGCGTGCTATCGCCGTGCTTTGTAACGTCAAAGTGGCAGTTGCTGCAGTTCTTGGTAGTGTAGCTGCAGCCGAAATCGGTCTTTCCGTGGCCCTTGAGGCGGGTTGTGAGCATTGCAAGGGCTGAGGGCAGGCTCATGCGCTGCAGAGCTGATGTATCTCCTTCTGCCAGGTCAAGGGCAGCCTCGCATATAACCGGTGCAGCTTCTTCTTTGTGACATGTGGCACAGGTTGTTTGCAGGTTGTCAGGATGTACGGTAGACAGTGGGTTGTCGGAGCGCATGACAGCATGGGTGCTGTGGCAGTCATAGCAGGCAGGGGCTTTGGTTTCGCCCCCAGCCAGTAATTGGCCGTGGGTGCTGTTGGCTTGCACTTCTGCAACATCGTCGTGGCAGCTTTGACAGTCGACCGGATCAAGACCCTCGGCCGGGTGCTCTGTAGGCTGGGCGTCCTCGTGGCAGTCAACACAGCTGAAGCCGGCCTCTGCATGGACTGATTTCATGTACGTCGCCTTGTCGACATGCAGGCTTGTAAGCGAACCATCCGGCAGGGTTTCCGTGAGCGTTGTATCCTGATGACAGGCTATACAGTCATCAACCGTTTGGGCGTATATGCTGTTGGTCATCACGGTTGACAGTAAGGCCGCAGCGAAGATCCACAGTGCGGTACGTATGGTTTTTGTGTTCATGGCACCTCTTACTCCATAGCGTTTAGGATGAATTCAACGATATCAAGGTTTTTAACAGAGTCTGCTTTTTCACGTGTCTTTATGCCATCATCAAGCATGGTGAGACAATATGGGCACGCGGTTGCTATTACATCGGGTTCTTTTTCCAGTGCCTGATCAGTGCGCATTTCGTTGATGCGCTTGCCTTGATCTTCCTCAAGCCACATTCGGCCACCGCCTGCTCCGCAACAGAAGCTTCGTGCACGGTTGCGATCCATTTCAACAAGTTTAATTCCGCCGATTGAGTTGAGCAGTTCGCGCGGTTGATCATAAATTTTGTTGTAGCGGCCAAGAAAGCATGAGTCATGGTAGCAAACCGTCATTTTCTCGCCGGCCTTGAGTTTGATACGGCCCTGCTGTACCAGCTCAAGCAGAAATTCGGTTGAGTGCACTACTTCAAATTCAGCACCGTAGGCCGGGTAGTCATTTTTAAGGCTGTTAAGGCAATGCGGGCAGATGGTCAGGATTTTTTTGACATTGTAGCCCTGCATAGCCGCTATATTGGCCTGTGCCAGTGTTTCATACAGGTATTCATTACCAAGCCGGCGGGCTGAATCTCCGCAGCAGCTTTCTTCAGTGCCAAGAATGGTAAATTTTATGCCGGCTTTCTGCATTATCTGCACAAGCGCGATCGCTACTTTTTTATAGCGGTCATCAAATGCTCCGGCACAGCCGGGGTAGAACAGAATGTCAAAGGGTTCACCATCGGCACAGGTTTTAACATCGAGTTCCTTAGCCCAGTCCGCTCGCGTGTGTGCGCCGACGCCCCATGGATTTGAATTGTTTTCCATGTTGCGGAATACGCTCTGAGCTTCTGCCGGAAAGTTCGGCTCAGTCATGACCAGATAGCGGCGCAATTCAATAGTTTTATCAACTGTGGTGTCATTTACGGGGCAATGCTCGGTGCAGTTGAGGCACATGGTGCAGGCCCAGATAACATCGTGGTCGATGACGTCACCGATAAGTGCTTTTTCGCACGCTGGGTCAGCTCCTTTTTCTTCCATGTGGGTTTTCATATCCTGAATGAGCTTTTTGGGCGAGAGCGTTTTTTCGCTCAAGTGAGCCGGACAATTGTCCTGACAGCGGCCGCAGCGAATGCAGGCATCAAGGTCAAAAAGCTGTTTGCGTTTGAATTGTCCAATTTCATTTGCACCGTAAAGCTCAGCGGTTTCAAAATCTATCTGTGGGAAGGCGCCGGGGTGTTTATAGCTTTTTAGGAAAATATTCGCTGCTGATGTGAACAAGTGCAGGAATTTTGTGTAGGGAATGGCTGCAAGCAGCGCAAGCAGCAGCAGCATATGCACTCTCCACAACAGGGCGTGCAAGCCTGGTTTTAGTTCACCCAGAGGCATGAAGGCGTATGAAAACAGTGCCCCTATCGGAGCGCTGCCGGCTCCCTGACCGGTGATAGCAAGGCGCAAGCCCTCAATGCAGAAACCGGTTAAGAGAATGGCGAAGATCCATAGCAGGGCGATACCGTCTTCTGTTTTGGTATCGCTGAGCCGGTCGGGTTTTTGAATGTAGCGCCGGAAGGCTGCATAGGCAATTCCCAAAAGTCCGGCCGCTCCGATGAGATCAAGCAGAATGGAGATAAGTCCACTGAGCGCGGGCGGGAATATGCAGGTGAACTGTGAAAGGACTATTGCTGCTACCGGAGCCAGAAAAGCCAAAAAGATAAGCAGGTGCATTACACCCGGAAATGCATCGCGCAGGATGCGTCCGTGCAGAATGCCGTCTATGAGCAAGGCCTTGATGCGGCTGCCGGTACAGTCAAGCGTATCTCCTGGCTGGCCCATCATCCACAGGCGTGAGCGTTTCATAATTCCCGCGACGCAAATTGTAACGGCAATAATGATAAGTAAGGGATCGACGAGTGTGAGCATTATTTTTCCATCTCCATGGTAGTGTTAGTAAAACGCCGAAAAAAATCAGACTTCCTGCCTCAAACCGTTATTGCTTTTCAGCGTCCGGTTCTTTGTCGAACAGAGGCAGGATCAGGTTAAATACATACATCACCACAAACGGCATTAGAAACAGTACAAGCGCTACCAGCAGGCCCTCGCGGCCAAGAATGGTAGGCGTATAACTTGTCAGGCCTCGCAAGCTTTTCGAGAAAAGCTGGCCGCCGACAATCACGTTCCAGCGCATGGCCAGTACCTGTATCAGGATCAGTACTGCACAGCTAAGTCCGAGCTTGATACGGGTTGAGTCCTGCATTTTTTTTAATACTACAAAACCCAGTACGATCAGCGGGATTACAGAGCAGATTCCCAGCTGTAAGCCGTAGAAACTGAAAGCAAGGCGCCTGCTCAGCATCTGGGATACAATGTGCCATTCATGATGCGCTTCGTAGATGTGGGTGAGCAGTTCAAGCCCCTCCATGGCGAAGTCAAGGATGAAGAACGCCCAGAGATATTTAAACATGCTTTTGATACATTCGGTGTCAAGGATCTGCTTGCCGAACCGGCAGATAAGCCAGTAGCAAACAATCAGAATTGAAATGCCGGATACAATGGCAGACAGCAGAAAAATAACCGGCATGAGAGGTGATGACCACCAGGGGTTTGATTTAAGTGAACCGAAGAGGAAACCGACATAGCCGTGCAGTATGCAGGCTGATGGAATGCCGATCGCAGCCAGAACGCCTATGATTTTATGATCAAGTGTGAGGGCGGTTTCGTTGTCGTTGAGGCTGCCAAGCGCCAGGCACCAGTACAGTGCCTTAAGGGGGCCGCGGGTTTCGCGGGCGCGTTTGATGATTTCCGGCCGGTACACAAACCAGATTTCAAGCAGTACGATGATCAGATAAAAATTATAGATATAGCCGAAGCCGGACATGGCGGATGTAAATTTCGGCGTAAACATAATGTTGAGTGCGCGTTCAGGGTGTCCCAGGTGAAACAGAAGGGGAGTACAGGCGAACAGCAGGAATGCAAATGCGGCCACAAGTGAGAAGCGGGCTACGGGCTTTAATTCTTGTACTCCGAATACATGGTAGAGCGAAGAGACAATGAAAGCACCGGCAACCAGACCGGTGATGTAGGGATACAGCACAATCATTATGCTCCAGTGTGCATGCAGGTCATTGGGGAAGAGAAATCCGCTTGTGATGATCTCTTGCATTAGCACACCTCCTTGTCAAGGCCAACGTACAGTACCATGGGTTCATTGCCGGTTTCAGGTTTGAGTACTTGCAGGCGCTTGGCTTTGAGCAATTTGGCGATCGGTCCGTCGGGGTCATCAACGCGACCGAACAGGCGGGCTCCGACCGGACAGACCTCCACGCAGGCGGTTGTTTTGCCCTGGCGAATGCGGTGATAGCACCAGGTGCATTTGTCAGCCGTATGGGTTACCGGGTTCATGAAGCGGGCGCTATAGGGGCAGGCCATCATACAGTAACTGCATCCTATGCAGCGTTTTTCATCGATCAGTACAAAGCCGTCATCGGTTACATAGGTTGCGCCGACAGGGCAAACCTGAACGCAGTTTGGTTCCTTGCAGTGGTTGCAGAGCTTGGGCACAAAGAAGGACTTTTGAATTGATGTTTTTTTAAAGGGGACCGGTTCGAACCCTTTTTCACCGCCGTGCGGGGAGTCAACTTCGACGCTGCCGTCCTGCAGTATGGTGTAGCGTTCCACCCAGGTGCGGTAGTTCTCGGGTGGCACGTTGTTTTCTACCCGGCAGGCTTCTACGCATTTGCCGCAGCCGATGCATGTTTCAGTATTCACGATGAATGCGTACAGATTGCGAATTCCGGTGCATGTGGAACCGGCAAGTGCTTTATCCAGGGTGAAAAGGTTGATATACAGGCCGCTGCCGATGAATGTCCAGCCGGCCTTTTTGATGAATTCCCTGCGGTCATGTTTCATACGCTCAATCCTTTATTTGATGCTGTGTTTGGTCTCCTAGTAGTTTGAGAGTATCTGTCACATCGGCATGTGGGGATCATGACAGGTTGCACAATTCATGTCGGGCTGCAGTGTTTCTTCCAGGTCTGTGACATGCGCGGCAAAGCTGCTGATCTGTGGAAATTCTGAAGGCCGGGCATTGAGCCCCTCGTGGCAGACCATGCAGGTATCTATTGGATCACTAATTGCCATGCGATCGGGGGTATTATTGTTATGGGCTTTGAAACTGCCGTGACAGCTTTCACAGTCAAGCGCTGCGTGCGTCCCCTCTGCCAGATCGGCAGCCTGTGGGGCGTGACATGCGGTGCAGTGCTCGGTGCCTTGGTATACAACTGTACGGGCGGCCTGTTCGATTTTGGAATCTGCGCGGTAATAGGCGTAGGTGTAGGAACCGTGATTGCCGAATGATTCAGGTACCATGTACGTTCGGACTATACAAAAACCGACAATAACAACGATGATAAGCAGGGCGAATCTGATAATGTGATCATATGTCTTCATTTACGAGGTTTCCTCCTCATGCATGGTTCTGTGTGCTTATCATGGTGGTGCGCACGTTGGGGTCTGTTGTTATGGTAGTATATTGATACTTCCTGCATATTTTGGTTAAAAATGATAGGCGAAAATGAAGGGAGTGTCAACAGTTTAGTGGTAAATGGTTAATAAAATCGACCGGTGGGCATGATTTTTTAAAAAAGTGTTTCAACCATGTGAGTTGCGACGCTTCAGGGCATTGCATGCAGGCTATTGCGGAGGAAAAATCCGGTGTGCCTCGAATATCGGTCCGTCTGCACATACCCGCAACGGTGCAGAATTGTCGGCAGTTTGCGAGGGTACAGTACAGCCGAGACAGGCACCGATACCGCAGGCCATATGCGCTTCAAGGGATATCTGGCAGGTTTGGCCTGTGCGGCGTGCCACGTTCGCAAGCGCTTCCAGCATGGGCATTGGGCCGCAGGCGTAGATCATGGCGGCCGGTTTTGAATAGGAAGCAGCGGCAAGCATATCGGTAACAAAGCCGTGTTCGCCGCAGGTTCCGTCCTCTGTGGCAATGTGCAGTGTGCAGCCCTCGGGGATAAAGGGAACAAGCGCATCGCTTTCAGCTGCTGTCTTAGTTCCCAGCAGCATATGTACATCACAGTCCGGATGCTTAACAAGCAACCAGCGCGCAAGGCAGATAAGGGGTGCAATACCGATTCCTCCGGCAACAAGGCAGACAGGTGTTTGTGGAGGGGGAGGGGTGAAACCGTTGCCAAGTGGTCCGATTATGTCAACCGTATGACCGACAGGCCATGCGGACATGCGTTCGGTACCAATGCCGCGGATTTTGAATAAGAGTTCAACGCCAGTGGGTGTGACGGCGCACAGGCTGATGGGTCGGCGCAGAAGCGGCTCAGTGTTATTGTGCACGCGAAGCATGACAAATTGCCCCGGTTTCGCTCTGTTCAGCCAGGGGGCATCCAGCACCATATGAATTGTATCAGGGGCGCTCAGTTTTTTTTGTGCCAGTCTGGCCTGCCCGTGTTGTGCTTGCATGCTCATCTTACTCCGGTTGTATGGGTTCGCTGCAGTTGTGTGTTGTAATTGCACATTGCATCAGTACTGCGTCTTCAGCGTTTATTTGGTAATAGCCGTTTCGTGTTCCAATACGTTTGAATCCATGTCTTTCATAGAAACAACATGCGGGTGTGTTGCCGGCGCGTACATCAATAAAACACGTGCGGGCTCCCTGACAGCTCGCGCGGTGCAGGCACGTTTTTAAAAGGCGGGTTGCTATGCCGCTGCGCTGATAGTCAGGGTGTACAGCCAAACGGTTAATAGTGTATTCATCAGTAATAACCCTGGCCAGGCAGTAGCCGAGTGTTTGTGCGGAATCATGGCTGACTGCGACCAGGTTCAGCGCGCAGGGTGCGCTGAGTTCTTCTATGAACGCTCGTTTGAACCAGGGATCGATAAAGCAAAGCTTATCCATCAGGCTGACATCTTCAAGATGTTTTGTTGTATACGGTATAATCGCACAGGTTTGCAGGGCATTCATGGGGTCTGATCGTCTACTCCTGAGTGGCGTTTCAGCAGTTCGCTGGCAATGCAGATATTGCGTTTTCCGTAGGACTGCAAGTCGGCACTGAGCTCAGTCAGGGATATTTTTTTTTCGCGAAGGGTAATTAAACGGATCAGCATCGGTAAATTCATGCCGGTCAGGACTTCGACTGCGTTTTCTTCAAGAAAGGAAAGGCTTATGTTTGCGGGTGTACCGCCAAACATATCAGTAAGTATCAGGACACCGTCACCGCTGTTTACCTTCTTGACGGCTGTGGAAATTTTTTTGTGCGCAGCATCAGGGCTGAAGCCCTGTTCGAAAGCAATTGTTTTGCACTGTTCAACTTTTCCGACGATGCTTTCAAGTACGGCGACAAATTCAAGTGCCAAATTGCAATGCGCTACCATTATCACCCCAACCATAGTACCTCCTTGCGATTCTGATTGTTCAAGCCGGCAGGAACTCAGCCGCCGGCATGCTAGCGGTCGATATCACGATGTGTGACCGCAACATCGCCCCTGTTTTGGCTGTAATAGTGCTTTAGGGAATCGGCAAGCGTAACGGAGCGGTGCCTGCCGCCCGTACAGCCGATTGCAACTGTCAGGTATGATTTTCCTTCGCGTTCATACAGCGGTACAAGCATAGTGAGCAGGTCGGTGAACCGTTGAATAAACTCTTGAGTTTCCGGCCATTGCAATACGTAGTCGGATACGCGTTTGTCGGTGCCGCTTAAATCTTTCAGTGTGCTTACAAAATAGGGGTTGGGCAGGAATCGAACATCCATAACTAGGTCAACATCTATGGGCACGCCATATTTATAACCGAATGAAAGGAAATTGATTGCCATTGTATGTTTGGCAAGACCGGTAAAAATATCTTCAAGGGCTTTGCGCAATTGATGTACGTTCAGCGTTGAGGTGTCAAGCACACGATCGGCACTGGATTTAATTTCGCAGAGCATTGCACGTTCGCAATTGACCCCTTCACGTACTGAAGTGCCTTCGCCTAGAGGATGGTGGCGGCGCGTTTCACTGAAACGTTTAATGATGGTTTCATCGGCGCAGTCTAAAAATATCTGTTCAACCCTGAAGCCGGCGTCTTTAAGTGCTTGGACGGTTGGCTTGTATTCTCTCAGGAAAGTTTTTTCGCGGACATCCATCACCAGGCCCACACGCACGATTGCATGCGTGGAACTGGTGCAGAGCTCAACGAATTTCGGCAGCAAGAGTATCGGCAAGTTGTCAACGCAGAAAAAACCGAGATCCTCCAACGTTTTAAGCGCGGTACTTTTGCCGGAGCCGGAAATTCCGCTGATGATGATGATATTAATATCTTTCATAGCCGTACGTTTTAAAGCCATACCGGTTATGCCTGTGTTCTGTGCGATCTGCGTTCGCGTGCAGCGATGTTGCAGTGTTCCGACATCAGCTGATGCAGTTCGGATATTTTTAGATTGCTATCCGGTTATCTTCGTTTGCGATAGCGTTCAGGATATCCGGGGCCGTGGGGGCCGTGAGCAGCGTGCGCCTGAAAGCATCATTTTTTAAAAGTCGCGAGAGACGCGCAAGTGCTTTCAAATGTCCGCCGGTAGAGTTCGCCGGAGCAACCAGTAGAAAAATGAGATGAACGGGCTTGCCGTCAATAGCTTCAAAGGGCACCCCTGCAGTGCTTCGGGCGAAAACCAGAATGATATCAGATAATCCGCCCAATTTGCCGTGCGGAATGGCAATGCCGTTTCCAATGCCTGTACTGCCGAGTTTTTCACGTTCAAGCAGTGCTTTGAGCAGTTCTCCGGCATGTATGCCCTTTTGAACTGTTGCCAGATGTTCGACAACTTCTTCCATTATGTGTTGCTTCGTTGTCCCTACCAGGTTTGGCAGTATGAGTTGTTCGTTCAACAGGTTGCTTATGATCATGTTTGTGTTCCTACTGTGTATAACGGGTTTAGCTGTTTTCCGGTTCAATAAGTCCGAAGTCTCCGTTTTGACGACGGTACATCACATTGACCTTATTAGTTTCCGTATTTTTAAACACATAAAAATCATCATCGCTCGCTCCCAACTCCAGCACGGCTTCATCAGCGCTCATGTTTTGAATCACGATTGATTCTGATTTAATAGAGGTGTTGTCCTGCATGCCCGTGAAATCTTCGGGTGAAAAAATGTTGTGTCGTGCGCGGTGGTGCAGGTCTTTATGGCTTGTTAGTTTATCTTTATATTTTTTTGTCTGGCGCTCAATTTTATCCATCATCAGGTCAATCGCGGTATACATGTTGTCTTCATTTGCTGCCTTGGCAGTTATCTGCGTTCGGTTAACATTGACGATGATCTCTGCGATGTTACTGCGTTTTTCAAGGGTAAGAATAACTGATACTTCGGTTGCCTTGTTAAGAAACTTTTCAATTCGGGAAACCTTTTCATGTACGTGCCGTTTCAGAGATTCATTCGGTTCAAGATGCCTAAACGTTACGGTGATTTCCATGCAGACTCCTTCTGTTAAATATGTTTTTTTCGTTTTGAGGATGACAGAATCTGTAATATCTCACGATATTTGGTAACCGTGCGCCGGGCGATATGGATGCCCTCTGCGGTTAAGATATTGGCTATTTCCTGATCACTGCGCGGTTTATACGGGTCTTCGTTCTGTATGATTTCCCTGATTTTGTTTTTGACACTTTCAGAGGCGATTGATTCGCCGTTATCTGAAGCTAGACCACTGTTGAAAAAATATTTCAGCTCAAAAATTCCATGTGGCGTATGGGCGTATTTATTGGTCGTAACCCGGCTGATATTGGACTCATGCATGCTGATATCTTCGGCTACGTCGCGCAGCACAAGCGGCCTGAGATGACCTTCGCCATATTCAAAAAAATCGTGCTGGAATTTTATAATGCTTTTCATAACATTTACGATAGTGCTCTGCCGGTGGTAAACGCTTTTGATAAGCCAAACTGCCGAGCGCATTTTTTCCTGTATATACTCACGGGCTTTGTCGGCCGTGGCATCATTGCCCGTCAGGAGCTTTTTATAGAAGCTGTTGATTGTTAATTTTGGTTGTCCATCCTCATTGAGCGATACTACAAATTCATTATTACTTTTATGAACGTATATGTCCGGTGTTATATAATGTGTGGTGTTTGTATTGTACCTTCTGCCGGGGCGTGGCTCAAGGTGGGCGATGAGCTCGCACGCTTCGACAGTTTCTTTAATGGTTACCCGCATATCTTTTGCGATGGACTGGTATTTCTTGCGTTCCAGATCCTTCATGCAATCGCGCAGGATACGTTTAACCAACGGATTGTCGCCCGGTAGTACATCACACTGGGCAAGCAGACATTCCTGCAATGTAAGCGAAGCGACGCCTACGGGGTCGAATTTTTTTATTTTCTCCCGTACCGTCTCAACCGTTTCAAGGTCATAGCCCGTAGCAGCTGTAATTTCATGCGGGTTAACGAGAAGGTATCCGTCGTTGTTCAGGTTGCCAATGATATATTCCCCGACTGTCAGGCCGGTTTCATCCATGGTATGCATGCGAAGCTGCCAGAGCAAATGCTCTTCAAATGTCGTTTGGCGTGTAATGCCCGGTTCAAAATCATCTCGATCATCTGAGCCGCTCGTGTAACTGCTGGAAACCGGGCGGGCATTTCGATCAATATAATCCTGCCAGTTAAATTCTTCGGCTTCTGAGGATTGTTCCGCTTCTGAGGGTTGTTCAGCCTCTGCGGGTTGTTCAGCCTCTGCGGGTTGTTCAGTCTCCCCGGTATCAGGGTTGTCATTTGAAGTCTCGGCAGTATCTGATGGATTCGCGTCGCCTTCCAGCGTTTCATCCAGTACCGGATTTTCGTCTATTTCTTGTCGGATAACATCTGAGAGTTCCAGACGCGAGAGCTGCAGCAATTTGATTGCCTGCTGCAATTGTGGTGTCATGATCAGCTGTTGTGATAACTTCAGCTGCTGTTTGAGTTCCATGGTAGCCTGTAAGCAAAGTGTTTTGCCTAGTCAGAAGTAATAGTTGCAGTTAAATGCCGACCTGTTTTTTGTCCTTACGCCACTCGTGCCACCCGCAGGTAAACAGTTTGTGGATTTTGGCAAACGATTTTAATTTTCAAGCTTTGTTTACCATATATCTAAAGTGTATTGAAAACATGGTCCGTTGGCAAGTGGATTTCAATATTTTCTTCGTAACGGTTACATAGTGAAATTTTCACCCAGATATATACTGCGGGCTTTGGCGCTTGCTACGATGGTCTCAGGGGGCCCCTCTTCAAGGATTCGGCCGCCTGAAACAATATAGGCGCGGTCGCAAATACCAAGCGTTTCCCGTACGTTATGGTCTGAGATCAGTATGCCTATTCCCTTCGATTTCAGGCCCAATATAATATTCTGAATGTCCTGGACCGCGATCGGATCGATTCCGGTAAATGGTTCATCAAAAAGAATAAATTTAGGGGATGTTGCCAGCGCACGTGTTATTTCAACGCGACGGCGCTCACCGCCTGAAAGTAGAAACGCTTTGCGCTTGGCAATGTGGGTGATGTTAAGTTCATGTAAATGGGTGTTAAGCCGTGCAGTCCGCTCGGCGCTGCTGATGGGCATAGTTTCCAGCACCGCCATAATGTTGTCTTCGACGCTGAGCTTTCTGAAAATGGATGTCTCCTGGGGAAGATACGTAATTCCCCTGCGGGCTCGCATATACATCGGCAAGTCCGTGATCACGTCGCCGTTAAAGATTACTTGCCCGGCATCGGGTGCATAAATGCCGACAAGCATATAAAAGGTGGTTGTCTTGCCGGCCCCGTTGGGGCCGAGCAACCCAACGACTTCCCCTCCATGAACGTTGAGCGACGTGCGATCGACAACGCGTTTAACGCCAAATTCTTTGATGAGTTCCTGAGCTGCAAGAGTATTCATGAGCGTAACCGTGTGTCCCATGCCGCAAAAGGCTAAGGTTGTTTTTTGTTGCTGTTTGGATAAATGGTGGCACTGGCACGGCTGTTGGAATCACTCTCAACAACAGTGCGTTCTTCTTTGAGATACACGGTTATTTTTGTACCGTGCACGACATTGTCACCTTGCCAGACCCGGGGACTTCCGGTTGCAACAATGGTTTGGGTTGCATTGTTAAAAATAATGCTGTTGCCGGTTGCAATCCGGTCTCCCTGCACAACTCTGACGTTGCCGTGCGCATCTACCCGGGACAGGCCGCCGCCATCAGAATAATAAACATGCATCGAGTTTGCAAACATTACGATATCATTCTGTCGGGCGACTACGTTGCCCTTAAATATGCCCTTGTTTGCACGGTTGTCATATTCCATGGTATCGGAATTAATGCTGATGGCTTTGGAAAGCGAAAAGAAACCGGAATCTTTTTTATTTTTGGAGGATGCTTTTAGCCGGGTGGGGGGGGCATCTTTTTGAGCGATAACTAGATCTTCGGTCAATGCGATTGATGGTTGGCTGTCCGGTAGTGCGGATGCTTCAGGTTCATCAAGAATGGTTTCTTCAGTAAGTGCGGGGGCAACAGGTTTAATGTCTGCAGTGGTTGGGGTTGAAGTCCCGGCACTTTGGGGGGGGGATTCCTTCATCGGGCCGAATGCCGCAAGTAAAGCACGATCAACATTAAAGCCTCCGGTTGGGGTTTGCGGAGTAGACTGTCGTGCGGCGCTGACCCGGGGCCGCTCTGCAGTCGGAATCTGTTCAGCTTTTTCCATGATTTCCTGATCAATGACTAATGCGATTGTTTCGACAAGGGTTTTGATCTCAAGCCCTTCGGAGAACGTTTTGAAGTTGGGACCAGGAGAGGAGGTGTTGTACATTTCTACGTCAATACTGTGTTCAGCTCTAATTTTTGTGACTGTCCCCATAATGATACAGTTGGCGTTGAGTAGTTTTGCCAGCTGCCGCAGGCGGACCTCCGTCATGGCACCATATTCGTCTGCCTGCATAACTGTTTTGACTTGCTGGTTGTTCACGCAGACAATTGACGGATTGAGGGCAAGATGTTTTGTGATCAGCTCTGCCACCTCGTCGCCGAGGGTCGGTTCTTTTTCAATGCTGAAAACTTCAAACGGCAGTACTGCAACACTGACGCCGTATTGAGGCTTTGCAGTTTGGGCATGGCCGTTGGGAATGCCTGCACATACAGCTGTTACCAGCATGATGGCCGTATATGTGATGTGTCGGAGGCTGACACCACAGCACAGTATGTGCTGCAAACCAGTCCGGTGGGTTCCGACATATTTTTCGGAGGCAGGATTTTTTTCAATAGTGTCCTGCTTTTGTCTGACTATGTATTCATTTAGAATATTGTTTTTCATTTATTCCCAATCACTTTAACATTTTTTAGGATTGATACCGTTTCAGCACTCAGATCCGCAGTCAATCCGACGCCCTGCATGATTAAGGGGCCGCGGGTTATGGTGAGCGGATCGGGTGATGTTATGATACGGCTGGTATTGTCATAAAAAGCCGAATGAGTTTCGATTATCGCATTGTCCGGCAACAGGGCTTTTACGTTACCGCGGATGTGTATATTCCGGGTTTTCATATCAAGTTCACCTTGGTCAGCTTTGAGCTGGTAGGGGGCACCGCTGCGTTGGTAGAACATTATTTCAAGTCCTTCAAGGTTAATTTGGTTGCCGTCTTCGAAAACACGTGCTGTACGGGCGTTGAGATCCCATAATTTGAAATTATCCGCACCAAGTGTGCTGTAGGACACGTTGTTCAGCACTAAATTTGCATCTGTCTGTGCTGCAGGTTGTGTGTCTTGATTGATTACTATCGGTCTTTTTTTTTCCCGAAAGGCAACACCAAGAACCGTGATAAACAGGCAGACTGAAAAAAAAAGGAGAATGGTTCTGAGCTTTACAAGTTTTTTCATAGTCTGGCATTTTCCGAAAATCCAGGTTCCTGTATGCTGATTCGAATGTGTGTCAAACAACTCCTGCACGCAGGATGTCATGAAGATGTATTATACCATCAATGCTGCAGGGAGATGTGCCCTCACTGATAAACAGACTGGTAATACTGTGCTGCTCCATTTGCCGCAGTGCCTCAGCGGCAAGCGCATCCCGTGAGATTGTTTTCGGCAAAGGGGTCATCACGTCCTGCGCCGTAGTTGTGAGGATATCAATTCCTTTTTCCAGGGCGCGTCGTAAGTCACCGTCTGTTACAATGCCTATTAATTCATGGGTATCATTGCAAACACCCGTAACGCCGAGGCGTTTTGTTGTCATTTCAAGAAGAACGATTTTCATTGAGTCTTTTTCGAAAACCATTGGAGTCTTATCGTGTTGGTGCATCAGGTCTGAAACCCGCAAAAGCAGTTTTTTCCCCAGAGATCCACCGGGATGCAGCAGAGCAAAGTCATCTTCACAAAAGCCCCGGCGTTCAAGCACGCTAATGGCAAGCGCATCACCCATGGCCATGGTTGCGGCAGTGCTGGCGGTGGGCACCAGCCCGAGCGAGCAGGCTTCCTGTTCGACGCCGATGTCAAGTACCACATCTCCATTACGCGCGAGTTCTGAGTCGCAGTTGCCGGTCATGGATATCAGTTTCAAACCAAAGCGTTTTATGATTGGCAGGATTTTTAAAAGTTCTTCGGTTTCTCCGCTGTTTGAAACTGCAATTATTACATCGTCGCGGGCGATCATACCGATATCACCATGCAGGCCCTCTGCGGGGTGCAGAAAAAAAGCCGGGGTACCCGAGCAGGCAAATGTGGAGGCCATTTTCTGGGAAACAAGTCCGGATTTGCCGATGCCGGTTACAATTACTTTTCCGCGGCATTCAAAAATAAGATTGACGGCCTTGACAAAGTCTTCGTTAAGTCGCTCACGCAACCGCAGAATTGCTTCACTTTCAATTTCAAATATGCGTCGTGCGCGTTCAAGTATCATGGTGTTGGTATCCCGGTGCCAGTCAGGCGTATGATTCGTTTTTATGCAATTTATTCTAGTAAAACATACCGTAGGTTCTGAGCGATTTAGTCCGTTTTTAGATTGCATGTGTACTGTGAAATTTTTTTAACCTGTGAGATCAGTTCCGGTAGAGCATCAAGGCTGAGAGCGTTTGGCCCATCACACGGTGCGCTGTCCGGGTCTTCATATACTTCTAAAAAAAGTGCATCAATTCCGACAGCGGCTGCAGCCCGGCACAACGGGGCAACGAATCGTCGCTCTCCGCCTGAGGCTCCGTCTGCGCCTCCGGGCAACTGCACGCTGTGGGTTGCGTCAAATATAATCGGGCAGCCGAAATCGCGCATCAGCACAAGACTGCGCATGTCAACAACAAGATTATTATATCCCAGTGATACACCGCGTTCTGTCACCAGCACTTTTTCATTACCGGTACTGCGGGCCTTTGCAACTACATGGCGCATGTCTCCCGGTGCAAGAAATTGCCCTTTTTTTATATTGATTGGCTTGCCCGTAGCAGCAGCTGCTTGGATCAGGTCCGTTTGTCGGCATAAAAAAGCCGGTATTTGCAGTATGTCCAGAACCTCTGCCGCCGGGGCGGCTTCGCTGGCCGTGTGTATGTCGGACATGACCGGAATATGCAGGCTCTGTTGGATCGTTTGCAACAGGGCCAGGCCTTTATCAAGACCCGGTCCCCGGTACGATTTGAGCGATGTCCGATTGGCCTTGTCGTATGATGCTTTGAAGACAAACGGCATATTTGCTTCGGCGGCAATATCACGAATTCGGGCGGCCAGTTCAACAGTTTGTTGATGATCCGGTTCAATTACGCATGGTCCGGCGATTAAGACAAGTTCATTGCCTCCGATCTCTACCGAACCTGCTGCTATTGGGTGTTTCAGGGGCATTTTTTATTTTTCCATGTTAGTACGATGAGCGGTTTTTTAACCTTTTTTTGCTCACCTCATCAATAGTCTATTCAACTAATTATTTCCACAAAAAAATTAACTCTGCGCTCGCAGGCTTGCCTCTGCCCGTTTGATGTCACTGGGTGCATCAACGCCGAGAGGGTAATACCTGGTTTCGGAAACGAAAATCGAATGCCCATGTTCAAGAGCCCGCAATTGTTCAAGGCTTTCGGCTAACTCAAGCGGTGTTTGCGCCAGCCTGGTGTAATCAAATAAAAAATTGCGCCTGAAAACGTATAGTCCGATATGGCGATACATCTGCGAGCACGGTCCGTCGTCACGCTGAAACGGAATAGGCGCTCGTGAAAAATAAAGTGCGAGCCCGCGTGCATCCGTTGTCACCTTTACGATGTTGGGGTCTAGGGGGTCATCTTCAGGCCTCAGAGCGGTTTTAAGAGTCGACATCACAATTCGTTCATCCTGGAGCAGTGGTCGGATGGCATCAGCAATGGCATCAGGCGGCAAAAGTGGTTCATCTCCCTGAATATTGACGATTATCTCGGCGTCAAGTGTTTGGGCTACTTCAGCCACCCGGTCAGTTCCAGTCTGATGGTCGCTTGAGGTCATGGCAACCTCACCGCCGAACGCTTGCACTGCCTGCTGAACGGCCGGGTCGTCAGCAGCTACCACGACGCGTTCAATCAGGCTGCAGGCAGTGGCATTTTCATATACGTGCTGGATCATGGGCTTGCCGCAGATAAGCGCCAGCGGTTTGCCCGGGAAGCGACTTGATCCGATGCGTGCCGGAATAACAGCCGCGACTTTCATAGGATGTCATCTCCACGCCTGCGTGTGCGGTACTCTGAGTTTTTGCTTTTTTTCTGCCGGGTTGCAGCCCTCATAATGAACGCAGCAATCAGAAACAGGGCCAGCAGCAGCGCACCCCAATAGGGTGGTCGTATAAATGAGAGTTTGGCTGTATGTACAATACGTTTGATGGGCCCCGCCCGCTCAATGTTATTTAGAGCGACAAGGGCAACGGAGGCAAGTTCACGATCTTGTATAATGATGCGGGCTGTACCGAGTTCCATTCCCTGAGAGACCGGGGCAGCTACGCTGTCAACAACATCTTTCTGTATGATAATGTCACCGAGTTTATGGCGCGGAAGCGTAAGCTTTAGTGCGTGTGCGGCCCCAAGCTCCACATAATCCTGTTTTCCCATCAGCACAGAGACCTGACCAAGAGTTTTTTCGGGATCAAGCACTGCAATGGTGGTGAAGTTTCTAAATGCGTATTTTATCAGTTGCTGCGCAATTCTTTCGCGCTGACGTGCACTTTGTGCCCCCATTACAACAGCGATAAAGCGGTCCTGATCCTGATGAGCGGTTGCCACGATATGATAGCCTGCCGTGGAAAACCAGCCTGTTTTCAGGCCGTCAAAATCGCTGTCGAGCCATAGCAGTCCGTTGCGGTTCTGTTGTGTGATGGAATTATAAGTCATTTCCTTTATGCAGTGCATCTGGAGGGTTTCAGGGTGCCTTTTAATATAGTAACTTGCCAGCAGGGCCATGTCGCGAGCAGTGGTGAACTGTTCGGAGGGCAGACCGTGACTGTTTTTGAACGTGGTGTTTTTCATGCCGATTTCCGCAGCTTTGCGGTTCATTTTTTCGACGAAAACATCTTCAACACCGGCAATATGCTCAGCAACCGCCACACAGGCATCATTGCCGCTCACAACGGCAATTCCTTTAAGGAGCTGGCGCAGCGGTACAGTGCTGTTAACAGCAATAAACATTTTTGATCCGCCGGTGCGCCATGCTTTTTCGCTGATGGTGACTTGATCGTCAAGTGAAGCATAGCCGTTATCAATTTCATCATAGGCCACAACAAGGGTCATAATTTTTGTCAGGCTTGCTGGTGGTATCAGTGCATCCGGGTTCTTAGCGCAGATAATTTGTTCGGTATAGGGATTCATTAATACAGCCGCTTCAGATGCTATTTTGAAGGGTGGCGCAGGTTCCATGGCGCGGGGTGACTCGGCTATGAGTATGCTCAGTGTGCATACGACAGCTGACAGCAATATCGTTCGTACATCTAACATGGCACTATTCTTCCCTTGGTACAGGGTTTATAAAGTCTTTTGGGGGTCAAAATCTAAGAAGTATAGTAGAAATAATGTGTGAAGGCAATCTAAAATAAGTATTTTGTGACCGCTAACGTATGAACTGGGGCAATGTTGGCAGCATCGAGCAGGGGTGGGTGCGCGGCTGGTACGGGCATGCTCTGGTGGGCGGATACCGGTTGGTTTTTAGCAGGTCATTCTTAGCGGTAGCGGCCGAGTAGTCCATTGATGCGTATTTTGAGCAGGTCGATTCCGCACACGATAACATTTTTGAAAACCCGTACCTTTGAATTTCCGACATGTTTCCAGTACACGGGAATTTCCTTGATCCTGTAGTTTAATTTTTTGGCGATAAATAAATCTTCAGCATCAAAGCTCCAGTTGTTGAGACGTTGTTGGCTGAATATTGTGCGGGCGGCTTGCAGGCTGTAGCACTTAAAGCCGCAGGTAAAATCAGAAAGTCCCATATCCAGGATGCAGTTTGCAAGAAATATATATCCAGATCCAAAGAACTTGCGTTTGAGCGGCTCAGCATGTTTTTTTGTGCGCACAGCGATATATATTTCATGATCAGCGCTGAAAGTGGGTATAAAGTTATCTAGTTCTGTAATGGCTGTTGAACCGTCTGCATCTAGAAAAAGAATATAGCGTCCCCTGGCAGCAAGCATTCCTGTGCGCAGGGCGCTGCCTTTGCCTTGATTGTGCTCAAGTTGCTCAATACGATATCTGCCGGGCACGTGCTGTTCAAGCAGGTTTTTTATAAGCGGGATGGTTTCATCCGTGCTGCCGTCATCAACCAAGAGGATTTCACAGCTGAAAGTGCATTGATTAACATATTTGGCTACGTCATTTAAAAACGGCGCTATGCGCCGGGCTTCATTAAACATCGGAATGACAATAGTTAAGAAGATTTCTTTGTCCATCACGTGGGGAGCCTGTGTATACGTTTCCTGTAGCGTTCAAGTTATTGTTCTGTATTGATTTTTGTTTTAAAACAATATAGGTTTTGCTTAAAAAATGAAAGTTTTTTTTGGTGTTGTACTGAGCGCAGTGATATTTTTACAATGGCCGGCTATTCAGCAGATAACCTTTGAAAACCGGCAGCATTATCGTGAGGCTGTTGCGTTTGTCGAAAGCCGCACGCAGGATACTGAGCCACTGGTTATCGCAATCGGTTATGCCGGGCAGCATTTCAGTTATTACGCGAAAGTTTCTATTATTGTGTTGGAAACATTTCCCGATTTTAAGGAGCAGATTGATTCGGGGAGAGCAGTCTGGTGTCTGATCACTGCCTGGCTGCCGGAACTGCGTCCCGCGTATGAACCGATGCAGCTATATACTGAAGATCCGCAGCATCAGATGATTTATGACTATGTTAAATCCAATTTTCAGTTGGCAACACAATTCCGCGCTATGTATCCAATGTATGTTTACTATAGGCCCTCCCAATCGGGTACCGAGTAGGATAACGCTAACGAATACGGAAATTCCTTGTCGTAGATGAAAACTGCCAATATTGGTTGTTGGTTGAAGTACGCGAGAGGGTTCTCAGGGTGTGTCCTGGTTGGTGAAAAAATTATCAGGCATCCCTGCCGGCAGCATGTCGATAATGCGTTTTTCAATGTCCTCAGTGCGTTGCCGGGCAGCATCGATTCTGCGCATGTCTTGTTGCGACTTCCCATAGCGGGTCTTCAGGTAAGCAAAGCGTTCATGCAGGGGTACAACCCGGTCATGCAGCACACGCTTGTCAGCATAACTGACAATTTCTGCAGCTGTGACGGTGTGCCCGTTTTTATCCGGCGTGACATGCTGGCGGATGATATCGGCGACGCTGTGGTATCCCCAGGCGGCAACAGTCGCGGCGCCGGTCAAAGAGTGGTTTTCAGCGGTTGTCAGGCTGCGGGTTTTTGTAATGTCATGCAAAAGGGCTGCGGCTTCAATTTCGGCCAGATCGTAGCTCATGCTGTGCGCATTGAGTGCCTGCGCAATTATGATGGCAACCCGGCAAACAGCACGACTGTGTTTTTTGATATGCGGCAGCATGTCGCTTGCATTGATAAGGTTAAGACAGGTCTGACGGTTAGGAATAGTGTTTCGCTGGTTCATATAGAGATAGTTTCTGTGCGGAGGCGTTTGAAACTGTATTCGTTGTTATGAGTGATTGCTCTCTAGTGTATTCGTGTCGCAATAGCAGTGACAGCGCTTTTGGGCTGCTAAATCAGATATACCAAAAAAAAGATTATAAAACAAACCTCTCAAACACCCGGCTTGACAAAAAAGGTATTTACTATATATTTATATACTAAATGTGTGTGTAGTATATTTTGTTCATACTGGAAGTATATGATGAAACCAGTTTTGCAAGACCAGAATAAATCACCGCAAACACTTGCGTGTAATCTTCAGAAGATTCTGCGTTGTCTTGAGTACGGTACAAATGTAAAAACACGACCCGTGTTGACTATCACCCAGATGCGGGTGCTGTCATTTTTCAATGATCGGGATATTATTCATGTTTCCGACATCAGTCGCAGGGCTGACATGTCGATTCAAAGTATTAATAATCTGATTGCACGACTGGAGGCAGGCGGGTACGTACAGCGCAGCCCAAACACGAAGGATCGACGTTTGAGCGACATCAGGCTTACTGATACGGGGCGCGCCAGTATAGATTTATTTCAGAGTTTTCACGCTCAGCATTTACAGGATCTTTTGCAGGGCCTCAGCCCGAACGATCAACAGCACTTGACTGATGCGCTTTATGAGGCAGCCCGGATTCTTGAAAAAGCAGAAAAAAATTCCAGCAAAAGTTGAATCAACGCGCACAGAGCGCAGGATGCCCGGGTGATTGCCGGGAAAATTTTTACAGCGTCGTGTGACCGTAATGAAAAAAACTGATGTACGTACTATATGGGACAGTGGGTCTGAAAACACCCGGCTGCGCCATGAGCGGCTCGCTTGCACCGGGATTGCCGCGGGTAAGCATGTGCAGGGTAGGGATGCTGTTGCGTTGCTGGCTGCACTGTTGGAACCGGGTGATCGGGTGTGTATTGAAGGCAACAATCAGAAACAGGCTCAGGTGCTGGCCCGGGCCTTGGCTTGTCTTGACCCTGCAAAGATACATGACCTGCATATGCTGCAGTCATGCCTCCATTTGCCGGAGCATCTCCAGGTGTTTGAGCGCGGTATTGCCCGTCGTCTTGATGTGAGTTATGCCGGTCCGCAGGCTGAGCGTTTGGCCGCCTTAATCAGGAGCGGCACTATAGAGCTGGGCTCACTGCATACCTATGCGGAGTTATACAGTAGATATTTTATTGATTTAGCTCCGCGGGTGGCCTTGATAGCAGCAGTGAGCGCAGATGCTGCGGGTAATCTTTATACCGGTGCCAATACAGAGGAAACTCCCCTTATTGTTGAAGCGACCAAATGCCGTCAGGGCATTGTAATTGCCCAGGTCCAGCAGGTTGTCGAGCAGCTTCCGCGGGTGGACATTCCTGCTGAGTGGGTTGATTATGTTGTGGCGGTTGATGAACCGTTTCAGTGTGAACCTTTGTTTACACGCGATCCTGCCAAGATTACCGAACAGAGTATTTTGATCGCTATGATGGTCATTAAGGGTATCTATTTGCCGCTGGGCATTACCGCGCTCAACCATGGTATCGGCTATGATACCGCGGCGATTGAACTCCTGCTGCCGACCTATGGGGCTGAGTTGGGCCTGCGGGGCACCCATTGCACGCATTGGGCCCTGAACCCCCACCCGACATTAATTCCGGCTATTGAATCGGGCTTTGTAAAGTCCGTGTATTGTTTCGGCGGTGAGGCCGGCATGGAAGCGTATGTTGCAGCGCGAGGCGATATTTTCCCTCTGGGCCCGGATGGATCGTTGCGTTCAAATCGTCCTTACGCCCAAATGGCCGGGCAGTACGCCATTGATCTGTTTATCGGTTCAACGCTGGAAATTGATCAGTATGGTAACAGCTCAACCGTTACGCCTGAGCGCCTTGTGGGGTTTGGCGGTGCACCGCATTTGGGGTCCAATCCCTGCGGACGCCGTCACGATACTCCGGCCTGGAAAGCGTGTGCTCAGGGCTCATTGTATCAACAGCAGGGACGCCCCGGCAGAAAAGCGGTTGTGCAGGTCGCCAGGACGCTGAAAGGTTCCGGGCGCACCACATTTGTGGAGCATCTCAGCGCTAATCATATGGCGGAATTGACAGGAATGGGCGCTGCGCCCGTTATGATTTATGGAGATGATGTAACACATATTGTAAGTGAGAAGGGCATAGCGCATTTATGGCTTTGCAGTAACCGGAAGGAGCGCAGCGCCTGTATATGCGCAATCTCCGGCGAGGAGTCAGACCTCAGTACCCTGGTTTCAGCAGCAGAGGTAAAGAGGTTGCGCTCTGAAGGTTTGGTTAATTTCCCTTCTGATATTGGTGTTGATCCTGCGCGTGCAACAGGAGAGCTGCTTGCCGCCCGTTCGCTTGAGGAACTTGTTGAATGGTCAGGGGGACTGTATAGCGTGCCTTTATGTTTGCAGTGATTGCTGGCAGTAGAGCAGGTGGTGCAGGCTTGCGTATATGTTCAAGTGAGTTGCAATATTCTTAATTTTATGTATAAGTAGAACCCTTAAATATAGGTAGTGTGGTGCACAAATAAAACCAAGATGCAATCTATAGTTTATATACTACGCAGATACATTAATAACATTTAAGAAGGAGGTATTTGATGAAACGAAGAACCCTACCAGTGATGATCGCTTTGCTTGCTTTTTTGTTCGTTCCCATCGGAGCACAGGCGGCTCCCAAAAAAGGCTTGCTGGTCTATGATTCAATATATGGTTCAACCGTCGAGGTCGCCTATTGGGTCAAAGCGATCATTGGAAATGAACAGCATTTGGATGTCAAATCAATTCCGCAGGTAACGACTGTAGAGCCCTATGATTACATTATTTTAACCAGTGCTACCCGCAATGAAGGCCCAACGAAAACGATGCATGCATTCATTAAGGAACACAGGAGCGTACTTGCTACCAAAGAGCTTTGTTTTCTTCTGACGTGTGGTGATAGCGATGAAACCCAGGTGTTGAAGGTTCCCGGAACTCAACCGCATTTGATTGCCGGCCGTAATTATATACATATAACAAATGAAAAATATCCCGAATTTAAATTTACCTGCATTGCCGGTGTCGGTGGTCGGCAGGTTATGCCTAACTTGCGTACCATTGACAGTCTTCAGATTTGGGCGGTTGGCAAGCTTGCCAAAGAAGGTGCTGTCTGGACTGGTCTTGAAATCTGGGAGTCGTTGGTCGTTGAGCGTGTTGAGGTTTTTGCCAATGAGGTGCGTGTTAAAGTTCTGGGACTTGAGCCCCGCGAAAACGTCGAGCAGTTTCGTGGATACTGGCAGTCTCTGCAGCCTGCAAACCGCTTAGACTTAAGTTTGAAAAAGTTTAAGCCCAAACCCTGGACTGAAAAAGTCGTTAGCGACAAGCTGTATTATGTGCGCATTCGCATTCAGGCCGAACTTGATCCTGTGCGTGCGATGCTGCAGACCTGGGCGGAAGAGAACGGGCTTGAGCTTCGTGAACGGGTGAACACATTTTTTAATACCTATTATCATGCAGTGAAGATGAATGGTGAGGATGAAAGTGTTATTCACATTGTTGCGGCAACACTGCCTGAAGATCTGGGTAATGTACACATATCATTTCGCAGCTATGATAAACCTGAAAAACGTGTGGAAGTAGAGAAGGCTATTGAAGCAGCAGAAGCACTGTTGCAGGCTGATGGTCGTAAAATCGACTAAGATTTTTTGGGAATATCGCAACGATTGATGCGTTTTTTGTATTGCTGAGCGTCTCATATCGTTGTCCAGACAGTCATACAAAAAGACCGATGAGCATCATAGCCCATCGGTCTTTTTGTGTCTGCAGTGTTGCGCCGCTATTTATCTTCGCCAGAAAAGGACTTTTGTGGTTTTGAACAGATTTTTTTTAGTAGAGCCATAATTATGTTACAGTTTTTTTCGTCATGCTGGCATCCAGAGAATTTTAAAAACATAGCGTCTGGACCCCGGTTTTTACCGGGGTGACGTTTTGAAAAGTCAGGCAACAATAGTAAGGGACATACACTAGCGACGCAGTGCTTTTAATCCGAAACAGGCAAGGTAAGCACCGCCTGCCAGCAGCACAATAGTCGCACCGCCGGGCAGGTCCAGGCTGTAGCTCACGTACAGGCCGGCTGCTATGCAGGCCATGCTCACCAGTGCTGCAATAAACATCATGTGCCACAGCCGACCGCAAAAATGTCCAGCTATTGCTGCGGGAAGACTCAGTAGCGCAACCACCATGATGATGCCGACGATTCTTACCAGCAATACAATTGTTAATGCGGTCAGAGCAAGCAGCAGCAGGTACAGCAGCCGGGTGTTGATACCGCGCAGGCGTGCAAATTCTTCATCAAAGCATATCGCCTGCAGCCGGTTATAAAAGAGGATACTGAGGGTGACAATGATTCCATCAAGTATGCAAACAATCCATACATCCGCAGAGGAAACCATCAGGATATTTCCGAACAGGTAGCTCATGGGATCTGTATAACCCGGTGTTTTGGCAATCAGCAGTATGCCTGTTGCCATGCCCAAAACCCATAGCGCGCTGATAACCGTGTCTTCGCGCTCATGGGCATAGATGCTCACCAGTCCGATTATGAGTGCCGCAGTCAGGGCTGCAAAAAGTGCTCCCAGCATCGGGTCGGCCCAGCTTACGCCGTGAACCTGCTGCAGGTACATCGCTGCTCCGATACCGCCCAGAACACAGTGTGCGATTGCACCGGCAAGGTAACTGATGCGTTTGACGACTACGAATGAGCCGATGATGCCAAAGGCGATGCCGGCAAGCATGCCGGCAGTAAGGGCGTAGCGTAAAAAAGCGATATCCGGATCGCAGAGGGCCTGCAGGAATTCAAGCATGCTGATGTCCTTTTTCCGAGCATTGATGATCATGTCGCACCATCCTGAGGTCTGAGCCGTAGATCTCCTGAATAATTTCACCGGTAATTTCACTGGTTGGATGCAATTTAACCGTGCGGTTCACACACAGCACCCGATCAACCCTGCGGGCAATAAATCCGAGTTCATGGGTTACGGTGATAACTGTCAGTCGTTTGGCCAGGCCTGCAAGGGTTTCATTGACCTGCTCCTCCATGGCGGGGTCAACATGTGCGGTCGGTTCATCCAGAAGCAGCAGTTTTGGATCGCAGGCCAGTGCGCGGGCAATCAGAACCCGCTGGCGCTGGCCGCCTGAAAGAGATGCGAAGGGGCGTGCAGCAAGATCAGCCAGACCTGTTTCATCAAGTGCTTGCATGGCGGCCTGCCTGTCGGCGTGGGTATAAAATGGGCTTCTCCGTTTTCCTAAACGGCCCATAAGAACAATATCGAGTACCTGGATTGGAAAACTCTGGTCAAAGTGTGAACTCTGGGGCATATAGCCGATACGGCGGCTGCTTTCCGGGGGAGTACTTCCCAGAACGCTGATGCTGCCGGCTTGTGGCTTATGCAGCCCAAGTATGAGTTTGACCAGGGTGGTTTTTCCACCGCCGTTCGGTCCCACAATGCTGGTAGATTCACGCTCAAAAAGGCTGAAGTTCACATTGTGCAAAACCTCAGACTTATCGTATCCAAAGCAGACATTGTTGAAGCTGATGACAGGGGTTGAAGCCATATTTTTTTAAGTATTCTTTCAAAAAGGATGTATAGCAGGATATTGCCAATGTGCTGCATCAGTGTATCGTGTTATGGTTGAGATGGCTCCTGCATAAAAGAGCGTGCAATTATTCCGGCCATGGTTTCAAGGTTCTGTATAACATCTTTTGCAAGCGGGTCAAGCGGTATAACAGTACCGTTTATTGCCGTTGCGATAACCTGTGCGCCTTTTGTATCATATTGAGGCTGTACAAAGATTGTGCGTACATTGGCGGCCCGGGCCTGTTTGACAAGGGCGGCTATGCTGCGGGGCCCGGGTTGTCGACCATTGATTTCTACCGTTTGCTGCCGCAGTCCGTAGGTGCGGGCGAAATAACCGAATGCAGGGTGGTATGCGAAAAACATCCGGTTACGGTACGGTCGCAGTTGTGTTAGATTGTTTGCATGCACGCTAGTAAGACGTGCGAGCAGGCGAGCAGTGTTGTGGTGATAGGTTGCGGCATGCGTCGGGTCGGCATCACGTATGCTACGCGCCGCAGCAGTAATGAACTGGTGCAGTTGCTGTACCCCGAGCCAGAAGTGCGGGTCACGTTGTGCGTGATCATGGGCATCGGTATGGTTGTCGAAACAATCATGAGCGTCAAGGTAGTGGTCTGATTCCCAAAAGCTTATTTGCTTCGTCACGTCAATAATAGTTAGTTTTTTATGACTGGTTGTGATTTTTTTAATCAGGATGCGTTCAAACGGTAATCCGGACATCAGGTATATATCCGCTTTTGAGAGTCTGTGCAGCAGGCGCGGTCCCGGTTCGAACAGGTGCGGGTCCTGCCCGCGCGTCAGCAGTGTTTCAACGCTGAGATGTGAGCCTCCTATCTGTTCAATGATGAAGGCAAGTGGTGCTATGGCGGTATAGATGCGCAGCGTTTGGGCACTGTTGCCGGGGGAAGTGTGTCCGGCAGACGGGTACAGTGTAATCGTGATCAGACAGATGAACAACAATCTGATCATGCGCTGAAATAGGGTGCGATTTGTTATATGGTTTCTGCGGAACAGCATGGCAACAACTTTCTCACAGCTTTCGGTTTGTCGTGAACATAGTGCGAGATAACTTTTGCGTTTTGCTTAGGGTCCAGCGTTACTTCGGGCACACTGTCGCATAGTGTATGTGTTCGTTATAGCAATTCATATTTGGATTCGCAAGGCTGAAAATCAGGGCGTATTGTCCTGCTGAATCTTCAGGGTTTGTTTGGCACCGTGTAGCCTGAGTGTTGTTCTTTAACGGATCGTATCCCCTCTATTTCCTTGACAAAAAAAGCTAACAGTATAAAGATTGTCAGCGTGCAACGTGCGTTGTCAGTGGTGTGCGGCATACCGTTGAATTGAGAGGACATGGATGAAAGAACAGCTGCGTGAAATTATCAGCCGAACGTTTGAAAAGTGCCGCGCGGAGGGTTTGCTGCACAGTGAAACACAGCCTAACTTTACTGTAGAGTTGTCACGCTCCAGACAGCACGGTGACCTTGCAACCAATATTGCCATGCTTCTGGCAAAGCAGGAAAAACGTTCTCCACGTGAAATCGCCGAAATGCTGGCTGCAGAGCTTGCCAAGGCGGATCCCTGCATAATAAAGGTAGAGATCGCAGGCCCCGGCTTTATCAACGTCTTCATTGATACCACGGCCTGGCATGATGTGCTTGAGCATATCGAGACTGAGCAGGATCGTTTTGGCGCGGAGAATGTCGGCGGCGGGCAGAAAATTATGGTTGAATTTGTGAGCGCCAACCCGACCGGTCCGCTGCATATCGGCCACGGCCGCGGCGCGGCTCTTGGGGATGCGGTTGCCCGGGTGCTGACATTTACCGGCTATGAGGTTTCGCGCGAATATTATATTAATGATGTCGGTAATCAGATGAACAACCTCGGTCGGGCGACGTATTTGCGCTATCTTGAGCTGCAAGGACGGGAGCAGGTTTTTCCCGATGATTTGTATCAGGGCGCATATGTCTATGATGTTGCGCGTGAGATTATCGATCAGGAGGGCGATCGCTTTCTGTCCGAGGCGGAAGCCGATGCGGTGCCTTTTTTTACCCGCTTTGCTTCTGATACTATTTTACAGGGTATCAAGGTTGATTTGCAGGCGTTCGGGGTTGAATTTGATACCTGGTTCTCTGAGAGCCAGCTGTTTGAGCGCGGCGAGGTGCAGGCGGCGCTGGAACAGTTCCGTTCAGAAGGGCTAGCCTACGAGCAGGATGGCGCCCTGTGGTTTGCCGCATCTCGCTATGATGACGAAAAAGATCGGGTGGTTATCAAGGAGGACGGCAAAACCACTTATTTTGCCTCCGATATAGCCTATCATCGCGATAAGGTGCAACGCGGTTTTACCCACATGATTGATATTTGGGGCGCCGACCATCATGGATATATTCCCCGCATGCGGGCCTGCCTAAGCGCCCTTGGTATTGCAGAGGATGCGTTCAGTGTGATTCTTGTGCAGATGGTAAACCTGCTGCGCGAGGGCACGCCGGTCGCCATGTCGACTCGCTCTGGCGAATTCGTCACGCTGCGTGAAGTGATTGACGAAGTCGGCAGCGATGCAGCACGTTTCAGTTTTTTGACTCGCCGTTCGGACGCACAGCTTGATTTTGATCTGGAAGTTGCTAAAAAACAGAGCGATGAAAACCCGGTCTACTATGTGCAGTATGCGCATGCGCGTATTTGCAGCATTACCAGGGTTGCTGCCGAGAAGGGTATCGACCTTCCCGGCTATAGGGACATCGATGCCGCACTGCTGACGGCCGACGAGGAGCTTGATCTTATCAAAAAACTATCGCAGTTTACCGCCACCATCAGTGGCAGTGCCCGGGCGCGTGAGCCGCATCGGGTGGCGGTGTATCTCATGGAGCTCGTGGGGCAGTTTCATAGTTATTACAATAAGCATCGTGTGGTCACTGATGACCAGGCTTTGTCAAGCGCGCGTCTGTATCTTATGAACTGTATTAAAATAGTGCTCAGAAACGGGCTGACGCTGCTCGGGGTCAGCGCACCTGAGAAAATGTAGCGTACGTGTCGTGATGCTGCACAATACAAAGGTGGTTTATGGGTTCAACCTCCGGCAGAGCCACCAGCTATATGCTGCGACTGGTTTGGTGGTTGGAGATTTCTAATAAAGGGCACCGCATGTTTTAAAACCCTCTACGTGTGTTGATGACTGTATGGCCGCGGACGATTATCATAATAATAATTTCATTTTTAAAACCATTACAGTCTTCAGGATTGTTGTCGGTGTTGCTGTGACGCTGGCAGTGCTTTTCGCAATGGTTTGGCTTATCGATTACAGCAGTGACCGCCCCGTCTCAACATATAATCAGCAATCATTGCTGCTTCCCGACCACCATCAGGATAAAAAATCTCAGCAGGCACGAACCTTTTTTGAATTACTTCTGAACAAAAAAACGGAAAAAAAAGAGGATATTTTTGAGGCTGGAAAAAACGTGCCTGAAAGCGTGCCGGGTCAAGGCGTAACCAAACGGTCTCCCGCTGTTAAAAAGCCCGAGTCTTCGTCGGTCGTACGCAGTACCGAACCACCAATTGCTGTCACCCGACCTCAACCTGCTCTATCAACACGTCGTCCTGCAGTACAGTCATCGGTTACTGCAGGTGTTTTTGCCGTGCAGCTTGGTTCTTTTCAGCAGGTTGAGCGTGCCCGGATTTTCTCGGAAAATCTGGCTGCAAAGGGTTATCAGCCCTACATTATGAACAGTGCGATGCCTGACGGTACGATGACCTATCGTGTGCGGATTGGTCGATTCGTCACACGTGAAGAAGCCATGAGTCTGGCTGCCAGGATAGAAAGTATTGAAAAAATTTCTGTATTTGTTACCGCAAAGTAGCAAACGCACGGCAGTGTACCGTAAAATATGCACGAACTGTCTGCGGCCTGACAGGTCGCCATTAAAAGTTAGGACAGCATTATGATGGACAGTGGCATTGTATTCATGACCGCCGCTAATCGTGATGAAGCCGAACACATTGCACGCACGTTAGTTGAAAAGCGCCTGGCCGCCTGCGTACAGATTTATCCTGAAATACGATCACTGTATTGGTGGGAGGGGCGTGTGTGCGATGAGGCCGAAATTCTTTTTACGGCCAAAACAACCCGCGCCTGTTTTGATGAACTTGTTGCAGAAGTGAAAAGACTGCATAGCTACAGTGTACCTGAAATCATTTTTGTTTCGATTGCCGATGCACCTCCTGATTATCAGCGTTGGATAGCCGAGGTCACAAAATAAGGTCGTCGCGGATTGTTAATTGCTTGACAAAAAAAAAGTGGAATGCTATCAAAATTAATTGATGAAGAGCGCGTAAAAATAAGGGTGTGCTCAAATATCATGATTGTCACCTTGGCAGCTGTAATAGCGGGCTAAAAGTTTTTTTGACAAAATGGCATGGCCAGAATGTCAAACCAGAGACGGGTTAATTGAAGTAGTTTGTAAGCACTTGAAATTACTAATTAAATAAGTCGCGCTGTGCGGTTTATTTTTGGCATGCATTGTGCCATCTATTATACTCTATATAAAGAGTATGAAAGTAAAAGCCTCAGGCTTGCAAAGAATTTTAAATGTTTTTTAACCATCAGAAAGGAGAACCAGCATGAGTTTACAGGCAGATTATCTGATCCCAACCGAATTCGGTTTGAGCGAAGAGCGTAAAATGATGATCGATATGCTCAAGAAGTTCAAGGAAAAGGAATGCCCCAAGGATAAGATCGGTGAATGGGATGAGGAAAACCATTTCCCGGTTGATGTTTGGAAAAAGCTGGGTGACGAAGGTATTTTGGGTGCCTGTTTTCCTGAAGAATTCGGCGGAACCGGCGGTAACATCGTTGATGAGACCCTGATCACTGAAGAAATCTCGAATAGCTTTTCAGCCATGGGTCTCGCATACCTGACCGGCGTATGTTTCGGCGGTATGTCCATTCTGCATTACGGAACCGATGAACAGAAGAATAAATACCTGCCTAAGCTTATTGCAGGTGACTGGAACTTCGCACTTTCACTGACCGAGCCGGGCGGTGGAACAGATGTTCTTGGCGCATTAAAGGCCCGCGCAGTTGAGCAGCCTGATGGTTCTTATCTTGCCAATGGCGCAAAGATCTTCACAACAGGTATCCATGTTGCAAATACTGATATATTTATTTGCCGCACCGATGATGTAGAAGGTAAACCTGCTAGAGGTATGAGTGTATTCCTGATTGACAGAGATAATATTGATAAGCAGGAAACTGATGGTGACCTTCTTAACCAGCCTTTCGTAAAGGGTATCAAGTACAATAAGATCAAGAAGCTGGGTAGTCACATTCTGGCATCTTTTGAAGTTGCTTTTGAAGATGTTAAACTGACTCAGGACCAGATGCTGGGTGATAGGGGTAAAGGTTTCTATAATCTCCTTACAACTCTGAATAATGAACGTATCGTATGTTCAGCGATCTGTGTGGGTCTTGCACAGGGATGTCTTGAGGAAGCCAATCAGTATGCACTCGAGAGAGAAGCATTTGGTAAGCCCATCGGGCAGTTTCAGGCAATTCAGCATCAGCTTGTTGAGATGGCAACAGAGATCGAGCTTTCTCGTCTTATCACATATAAAGCTGCATGGCTCCAGGCAAACAATCCGAAAGATCCTTCTGTTGGTGTTATCGCCAGTATGGCAAAAATGTATACTTCTGATGCAGCATTCAGATGTACTGATAAGGCCATGAGAATTCTTGCTGGTTACGGATTTACCATGGAATATCATATTCAGCGTTACTACCGTGATATCAGGCAGCTTGTTTTTGCTCCTATTACAAACGAGATGTCAAAGAACTTTATCGGACAGGTAATGCTGGGTCAGAAAAGATCCTACTAGGGAGTTTCTCTGCTCTCCCGCCTCAGGGCGGGAGAGCATTTTATTTTCCGGCTTTTGATGCCCCGCACGACATACTTCATCCCGGCCGGCGGAACATTACAGAATTTGCCCGGATATATCACGACGCATCTTGCCGAATACTCCACAACCGTACGCAGTTTGCAGTCAGTTGCCGGCGGCATGAGTCAAGGAATGTAACGTATACTACGCATAAGGGAGGCAATCACTATGGAACAAAAATTCACAACCGATCTCATTACTAACTTCGGTCCTGACACGCTCCTTCCGGATTTGACCTTTGCTGAAATGCAGTCCGGCTGGGACTGCGGCGGCGGAACGTATAAAATTACCCAGCCTGAAGTTGAAAAGTTTGCCCGGTTGATGGGGGACCCCAACACCGGTTCGGAAACCGTGCCCGTGGGCATGATTTATATTTACGGGCTGCGTATCTGCTGGGATCGTAAAGTGTTTATTGATCAGGCTATCCGCGCTGGTGACAAAATCACGTTTCACAATCCAGCTAAAATCGGAGACACCGTTACCACCAGGCTTTCGATTGCAGACAAGAAGGAAGTTACCAAGGAAAAAGATGGCAAAGTGAGGGTAACTAAGTTTCTGTATGTCAACATGTCGGCTGAGAATCAGGACGGTGCTAAAATTGTTGATATCGTTATGAGCTTTATGCTTCCCCGAACCATGAAATAAAACCCTTTTTGAGCACTAGGAGGTATCAACATGGATACAGCACGTTTTAATGCAGGCGATACGCTTCCCTCGAAAACTCTGGCGGTTACGCAGGATTTGATTAATGAGTATGCTGACATTTGCGGCGATTACAATACGTTGCACGTTGATGTTGAGGGTATGAAGGATCATCCGCTCTTTGGCGGAACGATTGCGCACGGTACGATTAATGTCGAGCCCGTGTTGCAGGCTTTGTGTACGGTTCAGGGCACCGCATGGCCCAATGCCGGCAGCACTGTTGAACTGCAATTTCGCGCGCCGGTAAAACCCGGCATGACCATAACAAGTGTACTGGTAGTGAAAGAAAAAATGGCTGATAGCCTTATCTGCGACATGATTATTCAGGATCAGGATGGGAAACCCTGTGTGAAAGGTACCGTAAACATAAAGTAAATGCTGAAGGTTCAGCATGGTGAGTATGGAAAAAATCGTACCCGGAGCCCCGGAACAGTCGGGGCTCCGTTTTACAATACTGAGACAATGGTACACCGAAGGTGTTTTTAATATTGAGTTTTAAATATTGACTGTAGTGCACATTTGTGGAGGAGACTAGATGAAAATTAGCAAGGATGTAAAAATCGATCTGTATACGCGTATGGTTCGCCAGAGAATTTTTGAAGATGAAACCACGATGAATTTTGCCAGCGGTGAAATGCCTGGTTTTCTGCATCTGTCACAGGGTGAGGATGCGGTTCCTGCCGGCGTGTGCGCGCACCTGTCCAACGACGATGCTATTTATACAACCCATCGCGGTCACGGCTGTATTATCGCCAAGGGTGCCGAGATTAAACCTATGATGGCTGAGCTGTTTGGCCGTATTGACGGTTGTTGTAAAGGCCGCGCTGGCTCCATGCATTTTGCTGATGTCAAGACCGGCTGCATGGGCTCCAATGGTATCGTCGGTGAGGGAATGCGTATTGCGCTCGGTACGGCATTTGCACAGAAGTATAATAAAACCAAAAATGTTACGGTTGTGTTTTTCGGCGAAGGAGCCACTGGTACCGGCGCGTTCCATGAGTCATTCAACATGGCCTCCACTTTGAAATTGCCCCTGATTTTTGTTTGTAATATTAATCTGTATGCCCAGATGACTCCCAAGTCTACTCATATTGCTATTGAGAACGTTGCTGATCGTGCGGCAGGTTATGGCGCACCCGGCGTTACTTTTGACGGTAATGATGTGGAAAAAGTTTTTGAAGAGTTTGGCAAAGCCGCCAAGCATGCTCGCGCCGGTAAAGGCCCGTATTTGATTGAGTGTAAGACCTATCGTCATCATGGTCATTTTGAGGGTGATCCCTGTAACTACCGTCCTGAGGGAGAGCTTGAGCAGTGGATGAAAAAAGATCCGATCATGCTGTATGAAAAGAAACTGAAAAAAGAAGGCGTCATGACTGATAAACAGATGCAGGCCATTAAAGATGAAGCCAAGAAAGAAGTAGTGGAGGCAGTCGTATTTGCTCGTGCCAGCGCCATGCCTGAAGTTGAAGAGCTGTATAAGGATATTTTGGCATAGACCGGGTAGGGCGTAATTGATAGTGAAAAAATATTTTTTTGGAGGAACTATAGATGTCTGAAATGAAGAAACTCAATGTGCAATGGGCAATTAATAATGCGATTGCGGAAGAGATGCGCCGCGACCCAAACGTTTTCATCATTGGTGAAGACGTGGGCGGCCCTGGCGGCCCCTTTGGCGTAACACGCGGTTTGCAGGCGGAATTCGGTATGGACCGCGCTGTTGATACACCTATTTCAGAGGGCGCAATCGTCGGTCTGTGCTGTGGTGCTGCCGCATCTGGTCTGCGCCCCGTGGCTGAAATTATGTTCATGAACTTTATCACTCTGGCGGTTGAAGAATTTTACAATCAGGGTTCAAAAATGCGCTGGATGTTCGGCGGCCAGGTCAAGCAGCCCTTTGTTGTGCGCGCCATGACTGCAGGCGGTTTTGGTGCCGGCCCGCATCATTCTTCATCACTTGAGGGCTGGTTTGCCAGTATGCCGGGCATGAAGGTGGTTATGCCTTCTAACGCTTATACCGCAAAAGGCCTGATGAAATCTGCTATTCGCGATGACAATCCTGTGCTGTATGTTGAGCCGCTGTCATCCTACACTATTAAACAAGAAATCCCGACTGATGAGTTCCTGGTGCCCATTGGTGAGGCTCAGCTGGTCAACGAGGGTAGCGATGTTACTATCGTCAGCATCGGCCGTATGCGTCTCGAGGCTGAAAAAGCAGTTGCCAAGCTTAAAGAAGACGGCATCAACGCCGAGCTGCTTGATCTGTGTACCGTTAATCCGCTTCCGATGGAAGATATTTACAACTCAGTCAAAAAGACCAACCGTTTGGCCATCATTCATGAGGCTAAAGAGGTTATGGGTATCGGCGCAGAAATTGCTGCTTCTGTTCAAGAACACCTGTTTGACTGGCTCGATGCACCGGTCACCCGCTGTGCAGCTCCGTTTACCCACATCGCCTTCCAGCCGCTGCTGGAAAAACATTACCTGCCTGATGCTGATAAGCTCGTGGCCAAGGTAAAAGGCTTGATGGGATAAAGTTACTAGCTGATATGCCGGGCAGGCCGGTTTTACCGCCGGTTTGCCTATGCTCTTTTAAGTAGTGCAGTAGAACAGTTACCAGTAATTATTAGAAATGGAGACTATAGAATGGCTACCAATGTAACCATGCCTAAACTGGGCCTTACCATGGAAACAGGTAAGATCGTAGAATGGAAAACGGGCGAAGGAGAAGAAGTTAAAGAGGGTGCGATTCTCCTGATTGTTGAAACTGAAAAGATTACCTATGAAGTTGAAGCACCGGCTACCGGTTTGCTGCATATTATCGTGCAGGCCGAAGAGGAAGTTCCTGTTGCCGAGCTGATCGCTGTTATAGCCGCCGACAAGGCAGAGCTGGATAGCGTTTCTGCTGGCGGCGCACCGGCTGCTGCTGCCCCGGCACCGGTTGCTGCTGATGTAACTGCTGCAGCCGCACCATCTGCCGATGCACCGGTCGCTGCTGCACCAGCTCCTGAGCGTGCTCCCGGCGAGCGTGTCAAAGCTTCACCGCTTGCAAAGAAACTGGCTGCAGAGGCTGATATCGACATCAGTATGCTCGCCGGTACCGGCCCTGACGGACGAATTGTAAAAGAAGATGTCGAGAGTTATCTTGCCTCTAACAAGGTTCGCATAACGCCTGTTGCCAAGAAAATAGCTGACGCCCAGGGACTGGATCTGGGTGCTATCACCGGCTCCGGTGCTAACGGTAAGATTATGAAGGAAGACGTAGAAAAAGCTATTGCCGCTGCCAAGCAGGCACCTGCTGCTGCCGATAAGAAAGCTGTTGCCGATGTGGCCGACGGCGACCGTATGGAGAAACTCTCTAGCATGCGTAAGGTTATTGCGCGCAAGATGCTTCAAAGTTGCAACACTGCAGCCATGGCATACATGGTGTACGAAATTGATGCCACATCTATCCAGGGTTTCCGTCAGAAGATTCTGAAGAAGGCCGAAAAGAAACACGGCATTCGCGTGACCATCACAGACTTTATGCTGAAGATTACGGCCGAAGCCATCCGCCAGCATCCGGTTATTAATACCCGCTGGGTTGAGGGCGAGGGCATTCTCTTTCAGGATCAGATCAATATCGGCATGGCCATGGCCATCAAGGCCGGCCTCGTGGTGCCGGTGATCAAGGATACCGATAATAAGTCCATTATTGAAGTTGCCAAGGACCGCGTAGATCTGATTGACAAGGGCCGCAACGGCAAGCTCGGTCCGAAACAGATGACCGGTGGAACATTTACGGTATCAGCTATGGGTATGTTCGGCACGGATATTTTCACGGCTATTATTAATCAGCCTGAAAATGCAATTCTGGGTGTTGGAACTATTAAAGACAAACCTGTTGTTGTTGACGGGCAGATTGTGATCCGGCCGATGATGAATTTGGCACTGACCTATGACCATCGCATCATTGATGGTGCTGAGGCAGGTCGTTTCATGCAGACCCTGAAACAGTTTATGGAAGATCCGATGATGATTTTGGCCGGTTAAAAACGGCGGCAATTCGGGAACTTTTCACAGAAGAAGTTTAACAAGATTAATTTTGATAGTGATAAAGGAGTAGATTAATGGCAACTAATGTAACCATGCCCAAGCTCGGTCTTACCATGGAAAGCGGTAAGATTGTTGAATGGAAAGCCGCTGAAGGCGGTGAAATAAAACAAGGCGAGATTCTTCTTGTCGTTGAAACTGAAAAAATTACCTATGAAGTTGAAGCACCGGCCACCGGTTTGCTGCACATTGTTGTTGCAGCGGAGGAAGAAGTGCCTGTTGCTGAGCTTATCGCCATAATTGCAGCCGACAAGGCTGAACTTGATGGTCTGGCAGCTGGCGGTGTACCCGCGGCAGCCGCTCCGGCCGTAGCCGCATCCGCAGCCCCGGCAGCCGGCGGTGCACCCGCACCTGCTCCGGCAGCTGCTGCAGGTGATGTACATGTTGTCGTGATTGGTGGTGGCCCGGGTGGTTATCCGGCTGCTATCAGGGCTGCGCAGCTTGGCGCGAAAGTTACGATCATTGAAAAGGCTGAGTTCGGCGGTACCTGCCTGAACCGTGGCTGTATCCCTACCAAGGCCCTGTTGCAGTCCGCTGGTCTGTATCACAATGCCAAAGAGGCCAAGACCTTCGGTATCAACATTGGCGATGTCAAAATTGATTTCCCGGCAGTTATGGCTCGCAAAAACACTGTCGTTAAACAGCTGGTCGGTGGTCTTGGCGGCATCCTCAAGAGTCACGGTATGACCATCATTAAAGGCACCGGCCAGATTATCGATGCCAACACGGTGAAGGTCAACGAGAGTGGTGATGAGATCAAGTGCGACAAGATCATTATCGCTACCGGTTCTGTGCCTTCTCGTGTGCCGATTGACGGTATCGACAACTGCATTACTTCCAATGAAGCCTTGGACCTTGAGAAACTTCCAAAGAGTATGCTCATTATCGGCGGCGGCGTGATCGGTATGGAATTCGCCCAGATTATGAACCAGATGGATGTGGCGGTTACGGTTGTTGAAATGATGCCGCAAATTCTGCCTACCGAAGATTCCGAAATTGCAAAGACCTTTTCCGGCATGTGCCAAAAGGCCGGTATTGAAATTCATACCAATACATCGGTGAGCAAGGTTGGAACCAAGGGCAAAAAGAAGGTTGTCAGCTTTGGTGATCAGGAGAAATCTGTTGACCTCGTGCTGGTGGCTGTCGGTCGTTCACCTTTTACTGAAGGTCTCGGACTTGATAAAGCCGGCATCGCTATGGAAAAGAATTTCGTCAAGGTCAATGAATACCTTGAGACAAGCGTCAAGGGTATTTACGCTATCGGTGATGTGATCGGTAATTATATGCTCGCGCATGTTGCTACAGCAGAGGGTGAAACTGTTGCCATGAACTGCGTTGGCAACCAGCATCGCATGGACTATCGATCAGTGCCGCGCGGTGTGTATACTACTCCTGAAGTTGCCAGCGTTGGCATGACTGAGGCGGAAGCCAAGGCGAAGTATGGCGAGCTTGAAATTGGTCGTTTCCCGTTTGTCGGCTGCGGTAAGGCTCTGGTCATCAATGAGACCGAAGGTCTTGTGAAGATCATCACCGAAAAGAAATATGGTGAAGTTGTCGGCGCTGCTATTCTTGGTCCGCATGCAACTGATTTGATTAATGAGCTTGCTGTTGCCATACAGATGGAAGCAACGTTTGAGGAAATCGCGCATACGATTCACGCGCATCCTACGATTGCAGAATCAATCATGGAAGCAGCTCTCGATGTTGACGCCAAGGCGATTCATATGCCCAAGAAGAAAAAAAAGTAACGGTTCTCAGAGCCATGTAATTTTTTAAAGCCGTCTCGAATTTGGGGCGGCTTTTTTTGTGTACACAAGGCATGGAGCAAAAGAGTCAGGTCGCATAGCTATTACGGGTGTCTGCAAATGATTAGTTGAGAGTAGATTGCTTTTTAGTATAGTTTTAAAATATTCCAGTTCCCTTTTCGTCATGCCGGCGAAAGCCGGCATCCATGGAATTTTAAATACATAGTCTCTGGACCCCGGTTTTCAGCGGGGTGACGTTTGAAAAAACCGGTTATAATAAAAAGAAAAAGTTTCTAAAAAGTGCTTGCTGCAGGTGTCATGTCTTGCGTGGACGGTTCGAAAACATCTTGACAAATTTTGCTTTTCTTATGTTATGTTTAACAATACAAAACACCGTGTAACGTTATAGTATCTGGGGGCTCTTGTGGTTGAAATAATACTTCTTATTGCAATTCTCATCATCGTACTGGCAGTGCTGGTCACTGTTCTTCTGGTAGGTTTTCGACGTAGCACGAACGCCGATGCACTTAATCAGGCCATGAAAAAACTCAGTGTTGAGCTGCAGGAGGAATTTCGCAATCAGCGTTCGGAAACGTCTCAGCAATCCAGCCAGTTGCGTGAAGAGCTGAACAAAGGTTACAAAAGCCTGAGTGATTCTTTGCTGGCACGGATGAGTGAGAACCTTCATCAACAGACCAATCAGTTCGATACGTTTTTGAATACTATGCGGGCCTTTATGGCCCAGCTTGAAAAGCGTTCCGAATCTTTGGAGAAGAAGCTGGCTGAGGATCTGACCAAGCTTGATACAAACGTGCGCTCAAGCCTTGAGAAGATACGCAACGATAATACTGAGAAACTTGATGAAATGCGTAAGACTGTTGATGAAAAGTTGCAAAGTACATTGGAAAAACGGCTGGGTGACTCTTTCAAGCTTGTAAGCGATCGGCTGGAACAGGTACACAAGGGGCTCGGGGAGATGCAGACCCTGGCTGCCGGGGTCGGCGATTTGAAAAAGGCCCTGACTAATGTTAAAACCCGTGGAGTCATGGGCGAGTACCAGCTGGAAAGCATACTTGAGCAGCTGTTGACACCAGAACAATACGAAAAAAATGCTAAACCACGGCCCAACTGCAACAATATTGTCGAATTCGCCATTAAGTTACCCGGCAAGGATGAGGGCGGGGATAGCGTGTTGTTGCCCATTGATGCCAAGTTTCCGCTTGAGGATTATTCAGCCCTTCAGGATGCCTATGAAAAAGGCGACCCCGTATTGATTGAGAAATTCCGCAAGCAGATTTCAACCCGGATTGAGGGCTGTGCTAAAGATATTCATGATAAATATCTTGAGCCTCCCTATACGACTGATTTCGGCATCATGTTTCTTCCTACTGAAGGCCTGTTTGCCGAGGTCCTGCGTGAACCGGGGTTGATGGAAAAAATCCAGCGTAAGCATCACGTGACAATTGCAGGCCCGACAACATTATCGGCTTTTTTGAACAGCCTGCAGATGGGCTTTCGTACCCTTGCGATTCAAAAACGCTCCAGCGAAGTCTGGAAAGTATTGGCCGCGGTCAAGACCGAGTTTGGCAAATTTGGTGTTGTGCTTGATAAAACTCATCAGAAACTGCAGCAGGCCAGTAGTGAGATTGAAAAAGCCGGAGTGCGCTCCCGCGCGATTGAGCGCAATCTCCGCAATGTTGAACAGTTGCCTGCAGTTGATGCTCAGGAGTTGCTTTCCCTTGATGATTCGGCCGACCTGCCGGGCGATGAGTAGGCAATCAGCATACAGTTTTTACCGTCAGGTCAGGTAATTATTTTAAGGGTCAAAGTGGTGTGCCATCGCTGTGCCAGCGTTGTGCCATCGCTGTTATTTTTAGTTTTTTATCTTTTTGCCATTTTATTATAATTAAATATAATATAATATAATATAATTTAATTTAATGTGCGTATAAACGTACATTTTTTTTTAAATAAAAGGTAGAAATTTCCAACCTGCTATTGCGGAATCGATTATTGGTGGTTATAATAAGAAAAGTTATCAATTTACCAGATATGAATATATACGTTTTCAATACTTAAGATCAACTGTATAAAGTTCTATTCGCAAGAGGAGAAACGCTGGAAGGTAATAATTTTGAGTGTAACCGGTTATGAAATCAGTGATATTTGACGATAAGCAATTATGACACACAGTATGACACACAGTATGACACACAGTATGACACACAGTATGACACAAAAAAATAATTATCAGCCAATTCAATCGTAAAAGGAGGAACCGGAATGCAGAAATTTAAAGTTAATATAGTGGCAATAAGTGTAGTGCTTATGCTGTTTGTCCTTGCGCATGACGCTCAGTCACAAACATATCTCTCGGAGTCCTTTACCGGAACGACGGCGTCTGACTGGACACTTGTCAATGCCGCCGGTGACGGGCCGTTTCTGACTGCTTCCGATGGTACTGATCCGGACGGTAGCGGTTGGTTGAGGTTAACATCCCAAAAAGGAAACCAAAATTCCCTAGCTTATTATAACCAGCCAATAACTACCAATGCCGGTTTAATTATTGAGTTTGATTTTGTGCTTTGGACTCCTGACAGAAATAATATCGCTGATGGCATTGCAGTAGTTCTTTTTGATGCTGAGGCCGATCCGGTTGCCGCCGGCGGATGGGGCGGTTCTCTGGGGTATGCGCAGCACAGTGATTTTGGCTCTGTGGGGATGAATGGAGGATTGGTTGCTTTTGGTTTTGATACCTATGGTAATTTTTCCAACTCGCTGGAAGACCGCGAAGGTGGTTTTGTTTCTGGACTTCGCCCCAACTCAGTAGTTGTTCGAGGATCGATGGGAGCTGACCGCAGTCTGGGCTATGAATATCTTGACAGCGTGCAAGTTGCCACTAATTTTTCAAGCTTACGCGCCAGAAGACGTAGCAGGGCCACTGTGTATAACGTGATTTTGACAATGTCGCCTGATACTGCTTTAGTCACGATTGAGATGAGGGCTGAGGGTGGTTCGTGGCAGACATTGATTGACGAGTTTGATGGTGGGCTTGTTTACCCGGATCAAGTTAAGGTAGGTTTTACTGCATCGACCGGGGGAGTTTCTAGTTATCAGGAGGTGCGCAATATTGTCGTCACCCCTGTTGAAGAGCCGGATTGCTGGGAGGACAGCGACTGTCTTTCGGGCGAGATATGCCTGGGTTATGTGTGCGAGGCTTCATCAATGATAGATCTCGGAAGCATGGAGGCAACCTGGGAGGATGATGCAGTTGTGGTTAACTGGATTACCAATACAGAACTTGATAACGCCTATTTTAATGTGTACCGGGCCGAATCAATCAAGACAGCTAAGACAGCCAAGAGCCATAAGAAGAATTTTTTGAAAAAACTGTCAAAATGGTTGAAATCGAAAAAAGCAGCCAAGAAGGGTCCGTATGTGAAGATAAACGCTGCCCCGATTCCGGCTTTAGGCGAATCACCGTATGGGGCTTTTTATGAGGTAATAGATACCAACGTTCAATACGGTAAGCGATACTGGTATAAGCTTGAAGATGTTGATCTCTTTGGCGTCTCAACACAGCACGGACCATGCGGGCCGGTATCGGCATGGGAAGACTGCTCGTATATGCCCTGAGGCAGGCTACAGTTTGGCCTGACACGGTAATTGTTTACACAGACAGGCCCGAATGGGCCTGTCTGTTTTTGCCCTTTACGCTTGTGTTGACGTTCGGGCCATGGTTGCTGCATAGATAAGACGATATAATTAAGCGTTTGCGACATACTCTGAGATGTTTCGGTTTTCATGAGGTAACCTTCAGTCTGGATCCAGGCTGATCATTCTCCTTTGTACATGCATGTATTTTCTTCCCCGGGCGCTTGTTTTTTCTGCCACATCATAGCGTGTTGTGTCGCGTATACACGTTTTAGGCGTTGACTACGCACTGAAAACCGTAGCTCGACGATAAAGATGTTGCTGAATCGCGCAGTAGTGCTCCGAACAATCAGAGTGCATACTCCAGTTGTCTGAATTTTTTATGAACATGATTGGCGATTCTTTGATGCCGGTTTCTTTTTTGAGTTGTACTGCCGTATACATGCACAGCATAAACCGCTTGCTCTCTCCTGCTTGTAATTTTTTATAATGACACATTTTGTGTCGGCACAATGTGTGTGCTGACACACTCTTAATTCGAGAAATTGTAATGCCGGCCACGGTTAGCAATTCGTATTATATTGTATTTCCTATCTTTTTTTTAAAATATTCAGGTTGCGTTGTTTTGGCATTTATCCTGCAATGCTTGTTATCAGACTTCTAATCACTGACAGGTAACGTTATACCAAGCAATGTAAGGAATGTTATACGGTATGAAAAGGGGAAAGACTATGACTATCAAGATTATGAGGAAACCATCACATCTGTTAGCACTGGCTGTGTTATTGGTTGCTGTTGTTTTTTCTCTGCCGGATACTTCACGTGCAGACGAATTTATGTGGACCTGGGTGAGCGGCGCGGATACGACTGACCAGTCGGGCACCTATGGTAGAATGGGAAGAGCGGACTCTAATAACATTCCCGGCGCACGCGAAGGCAGCATTTCCTGGACGGACAGTGACGGGAATCTATGGCTGTTTGGCGGTATCGGCTATGATAGCCTTGGTGATCTGGATAATCTTAATGACCTTTGGCGTTATGGCGCAGACGGGAAATGGACATGGATGAGTGGTGTAAATACTGTAGCTCAGGAAGGCTTCTACGGTAGTAAGGGCACTGCGGATTCTGCTAATGTACCTGGTGCACGCGACGGCGGCGTTTCCTGGACTGACAATGCCGGGAACCTGTGGCTGTTTGGCGGTATGGGCTATGATAGTGTTGGCGACTGGGGTGATCTGAATGATCTGTGGCGCTATGATGCAAACGGGGAATGGACGTGGATGAGTGGCGCAGATTCGGTAGACCAGACAGGAACGTATGGTACTAAGGGAACTCCGAATTTGGCTAACACACCGGGCGCTCGCGATGGCAGCATTTCCTGGACAGACAGTAACGGTAATCTGTGGCTGTTTGGCGGCTGGGGTTATGACAGCGCCGGCAATTCTGATTCTTTGAACGATTTGTGGCGCTATGACACAGATGGTGAATGGACATGGATGAGCGGTGCGAATACGGTAAATCAAGCCGGCATTTATGGTATTAAGGGGACATCGGATCCTGCGAACAAACCCGGCGCTCGCGATGGCAGTATTGCATGGACGGATAGTAACGGTAATCTATGGCTGTTTGGCGGCTGGGGCTATGATGGTCTCGGAAACCCGGGTAATCTGAATGACCTGTGGCGCTATAATGCAGACGGCGAATGGACATGGATGAGCGGTTCTGATATACCAAACCAGGTTGGTGTCCACGGTACCATGGGCGAACCGGATCCTGCGAACGTACCCTGTTCACGTACCGGCAGCATTTCCTGGACCGACAGTGACGGTAACCTATGGTTGTTTGGCGGTTGGGGCAGTGGCTGCGATGGTTTGGGAATTAAAGGTTTTCTTAGCGATCTGTGGCGCTATGACGCATCCGGTATGTGGACGTGGATGAGCGGCCCTGACACGACCAACCAGTTAGCAGTATACGGCATACAAGGCGTTTCAGATGTTTCGAATGTACCCGGCGGGCGCGATGGCAGTATTGCATGGACGGACAGTGCCGGAAATCTATTCATGTTTGGCGGCTGGGGTTCTGATCAAGTCGATATCAATGGGCTTTTAAATGACCTGTGGTTCTATGAAGTACCGGTGAGTGTAAGCAGCCCTAGTTCCTCTTCTGATAGTGATTTTGACGGAGTTATTGATGCAGAAGACAACTGCCCGGATTTATCCAACCCGGGTCAGGAGGATGCTGACACAGACGGTATCGGTGATGTTTGTGATGCAGATACTGTTTATGGATATATAAAAGATATAGAAGGAGCTGCTATAGATGATGTTACTGTAAGGATTGTTAGAGTTAGCTGTGGTACTGAGATGTCGGTTGAAGCAAGCACGAATGCTTTAGGCTACTATTCATACGGAGGTCTAGCAAGTGGCTACAATTACTTTATTGCTTCAAGTAAGCCATTATACAGCTTTGATCCGGTTTCTAGCAGTGTTACAATTCCACAAACAGAGATTCGGTCTTATGATTTCACTGAAACTGAAGATTAGCAGTTGCTAATATATTTTTAATATTTTCTATTATTAAGAAGGCAGGGTCATAAACGGCCCTGCTTTTTTACGCTTAAGACTACGCTTATCCATGATGCTGTAAAGCAGCCCGGAAAACATAAATTAGGGACAGTGTAGGGACAGAATCATAAAAAATAAAAGCACCTACGCCGATATGACGTAAGTGCTTTATTTTATTGGTGCGCCTGGAGGGATTCGAACCCCCGGCCGAGATTAACAGCCTGAATGCAGTTTTGGACTCTGCGCGCACTCAGAGTCTAAAAGCAAACGATACTGTAATCGACCGGGTGTTTGTACAAGGTAGCCTGCCGGTAATCGTGCGTTTGTGCGAAGCCAACCAGCCCTATGGTTCCTTTGCCAACAAAGCAACGCCCCGTAAAAAAGCAACCAGAGGCTTGCATGATAAGGTGCTAGATGATGTGTTCTCGAAGACAGGACGCGAAGAAAACCCGCTGAGTACCAAGCGTTTTAAAATGATTCCCGCTATGGCCTTGCAGTTGGATGCCGCTGGGATGGAGGCATTGCTTGCCAACCTCAATGTTATTGATATTGTCGAAGACATACCCGTTCCGCCTACGTTGCAGGACAGTGTTCCGCTGATTGGAGGAGGGCTTGACGGTTCTTTTTCTGGTTACACGGGCATGGGCCAGACCGTGGCGATTCAGCACCGGGTTGTGGTGGTTGCGGCCAGTCAATTTGTGAAGTGGTTTGTACGCCGTAGTTGATATGGTGTGGTTTGAAGGCTTTTCGGTTTACGGTAACCGATTGCGCCGGCCACAGAGTACGCAGTCAGGCATGTATTATTTTAGGGTTGAGCAGTAGCAAGAGACCGAGAATACAACAGTAGTTTTAAAGGCAGGGTCGTTTAACGACCCTGCCTTCTTTTATGTTTGTACTAAAGATTTAAGGGCTTAACGGTGCAGGTTTTTTTAGTTGTTCTTTGTATCTGTTCTGTTCCCTGTGGCACACTGTGTGTCGGCACATGGTGTGCCATCACACAGTGTGGTAGATGAATTCCATGGCTTGCCGGCGGTAGCAAGGTTTTTTCTCTCGTATAATCAGTTGGTTGCAATGATGGATGTTTTTTTTTGTTATTGGCATCATCCTTGTAGTTAGTTCATGCAGGAGTAACGAAAATTAGGGGGAATGATTATGAAAAAAGAAACAGAGCAAAAGCGATCTCGAATTCTGATTGTGGATGATGAGGAAAGCATTCGGGTAACTCTGGAAATGATCCTGCGCAATGCAGGCTATGAAGTTTCAACTTCATCTGACGGCCAGACAGCTTTATCGCTGGTCCGGGATTCTGATTTTGATGTCGCTGTTGTAGACCGTATACTTTCTAACAGCATGAATGGTGTCGATGTCATTCGGGAGATAAAGAAGCTCAACTCGCTGTGTGAAACAGTATTGATGTCGGCGTATCCCTCATTTGAGAGCGCGGCTCAAATTATGGAGCATGAAACATTTGCGTATCTTACTAAGCCCATATCTCAGGATGAAATATGCAAAATTGTGGCTGATGCGGTATGTAAAAGCCGGGAGAAAGCTGAGAGTCAGCGGCTGGAATCTGTTTTGAGGGAGGTGTTTGACGCATCGCCTAACCCAATCGTTGTATATGACCCAGACCTTGCAATCAGCTTTGTCAACCCGGCTTTTACGAAGTTGCTGGGGTATAGCCGCGTGCAGGTATTGGGCCAAAGTTTGATGCTGGTGCCGGAAGAAGATGTTTCCAGTGTTAAGGACGAGTTAAAAAGTCTGATTAAGGGTAGCGAGGTAAAAGAGCGTGAGCAGGTAATGGTGCGAAGCGACGGCACCACAGTGGTTACGAGTAGAATCGTATCAATGTGTTCGTGTAACAGTATTCGTGGAAGGGATATTCTGGTTATCATCCGTGATATTTCTGATGAAAAAAAAATGCAGTTACAAATTTCTCAGTCTGAAAAGCTTGCCATGCTTGGAGAGCTGTCAGCAAAGTTGGCGCATGAAATCAACAATCCGTTGCAGATTATATTTGGCCAGACTGAAATTCTGTTGCAAGACGGGCGTTGCGATGAAATCAAGGAAAAGCTGGGTTATGTTCAAGAGGCAGCGAGCAAGATTGAAAAATTAACCCGTAACCTTATGTTTGTAGCAAAGCCCAAGCCTGTTAGCATTACTTGTTTTTCGCCTGAAAAAACATTGGACAAAGCAGCTAATTTTTTGTTTTCGATGGGGCAGACAAAATATTTATCTGTACTTCGAGAGTATACCTGTGGTGAAAATTTGGTTGAAGGTGATAAAAATCAATTAGAACAGGTATTTATGAACTTGATCGCAAATGCCGCCCATGCCATGGAAGGCGTGCGCGAAAAGATTATCACCTTGCGAACCAGCCATGATTATGAGCAGGGGCATGTTCATATTTCAGTTATAGACACAGGGTGCGGGATTGATACCTCGATTCAGAATAAAATTTTTGATCCCTTTTTTACAACAAAAGAAAACGGTAAAGGCAATGGGCTCGGACTTTCGATTGTGAAGCAAATTGTTGAACGGCAAGGTGGAGCTATTTCTTTTGTAAGTGAATCGGGTTCAGGAAGTACCTTTACGGTAAGCCTGCCGTTGAAGCAGACACATGCGGTTGTCGTTGGGGAGGAATCGGTATGATCAGTGAACTCAACCGTGAAAATTGCTGGTCTCTTTCGCTTAACAGCGACGATGCTGTGCTTGTTGCATATTTGAGCCGCACAGCTTCAAGCAGGCAGCTCAAAGCGCTCATTGAACTGTCTGATGAATTCAGTGATCTTTTAAGAATTTATGTTACCCGTGACGCAGGTTTGAAGGTCTCCGGCAACGGCGCGCATATTACAGGAACACCCACTTATCTCTTGGTTCGTAATGACCACGAACAGAATCGTTTGCTTGGTGAAGCGGACGTACAGAGTTTGAAAAAATTTGTTGCATCATACCTTGAAGGGCCGGTATGTGCGGCGCAAGACGATACCGACGGGTTGCGTTCAAAGGGCGGGGAAACTTCGGTTTCGGCCGGAGCGCCTGATCGATGCGCGCGTTAATGCGGCCATAAAAAACAAGCAGAAGGAATAGCCACATGATACCAACAGATGCCAGTGAAAAACAGTATTGTATTTTGCTCGTCGACGACGAAGAAAATATTTTGCGTTCCCTTAAAAGGGAACTTCTGGATATTCCGTATGGTCTGCTGACGGCATCATCATCGTCCGAGGCGCTTGAATTGCTGCAGTCGAATATCGTGTCGGTTGTTATCACCGATCAGCGCATGCCTGGTGCCAGCGGTACTGAGCTGCTTTCTATTGTACGGGAAAAATATCCCGATACAGTGCGGATTCTGCTTACGGCTTTTACTGATATGCAGGATATTATTGAGGCCATTAATAAGGCCGGCATATATAAGTTTATTCAAAAGCCCTGGAACAGCTGCGAGTTGAAGAAGATCATTGCTGAGGCTGTTGATCACTATCGCCTAATCAAGGATAAGAACCTTAAGAAGCAGATCGTGCAGGATTTTGCTGTGCATGACGGTTCGCAGGTGATTTCAGAGCAGCAGAATGCGCAAAGCGATGCAACCCGGTTTGGACGGCACAATAAGGCCTGAAATAGAATGCGGTGAGGCCCGTTTGTCTTTGGTTTGGATGAGTAACCGCTGATCACGAACATAAATATATTCGCAATGGAGCCAACCATGCAGAAAAAGAGAATTCTTATCGTTGATGATGATCACAGCATTTTAAAGACGCTTGTACGCACGCTGCATGACGAAGATTATGAGGTGCTTACCGCGGAATCGGCTATGGAAGCGAAATCCGTTATTGAAAGTCAAAAGGTGCATCTCATTATCTCAGATGTTGTTATGCCAACCACCTCGGGAACAAAACTGCTTGCCTGGGTACGTTTGCATCACCCGGATATTATACGCACACTGTTTACAGGTCAGGCGGACCTTAATGTGGTTATGCGGGCGGTCAACGAGGGTGAGATATACCGGTTTTTTATTAAGCCCTGGGATACGGTTGAACTGAAGCTTTCAATTCGGCTTGGTCTTGAAAAATATGATCTTGAAAAGGAACGCGGGTTGTTGCTTAACGTCGTTAAACAGCAGCGCAGTGAACTTGATCGGATAGAAGATGAATGTCCCGGCATAACAACGGTAAAGCGCGATATGTCGGATGCTGTGGTTCTTGACGAGTTATCAGAAAATGATCGTGAAGAGATAAAGCAGTGGTGTGTGCGTTCGTGAACGGTATATCTGCAGGGCTAAAATGGCTGCTGTCTTTTAGGGTAAGATTATGAATATTTCGGCTACACAACTGACTGATGTTTATCGTTTGGACCGGATTGCGGAAATGCCGGATACTGGGGGTGACGGCAAGCGTATCTTGATCGTAGAGGGTCAAGCGGTGGGCAGCCCGTTTAAAGATGCCGTTCTCAAACAGCAGCATTTCATTCTTGTCGGTCATTCTACAAGCGGACAGGACGCAGTTCGTGATGCCCTGTCATTGCGGCCCGATCTTATTTTGATGGATGTCCAGTTGCCGGGAGGCATGAGTGGAACTACAGCAGCCCGTGAAATACAATCCCGTGAAAGCATTCCGGTTATTTTTATGTCATCCGGAAATGAATGCGATATGTTGGCGGCGGCCGGGGGCGATACTGTGTACGGGTATTTACGCAGGCCTTTTAGCGACGACGAGCTTTTGATCTGCATCCGGATGGCCCTGTCCCGTTTCGAATTGGAAAAGAAACTTCTGGAAAGTGAAAAGAAATTTCGGCTGGTTTTTGATCAGGAAACGGATGCGATAATCATATTTGATACCGCATCCCGCACCATAGCCGATGTGAACGATGCCGTGCTGGGTCTGTACAGCTACACCAGAGAGGAACTTATTGGCAAAGACCTTATGATGCTTATGGACAGCAGTAACTGTGACAATCTTTATAATGCGTTTAGGGCTCAAAATACAGGTTCGCCGTTTATCCTTCTGCGCCAGGATCATCGCACTAAAACAGGCATGATGGTTCCTGTTGCCTGCCGGGGGCGGATTATAGATATTAACGGCAGGCAGCATCTATTTTGCTCCTTCCGGGACATTACTGAAAAACTTCTTAAGGAAGAGGAAGAGGTTTTGATCCAGGTTCAGCTGCTGCACTCGGAGAAAATGGCATCCATCGGTGTGCTGGCTATGGGTATAGCTCATGAGATCAACAATCCTCTGGCTTTTATTTCGAGTAACTTGCTGATTCTGGATAAATATCTTAAGCAGATATGGCGATTTGTCGGTTGTCTTTCAAAGCAGCTTGAGTTGTGCGGCACAGACGCTGTTATGTTAGAGGTGCAGAATGAAAAGGATACGAGCAACATCGATTATGTTGCGCAGGATTCCCTCGATCTGGTCGCAGAGTCCACGAGCGGATCGGAACGCATTAAAAAAATTGTTCAGGATTTGATGCTCTTTACACGCTCAGACGGTGTCGATCCGGAGCTTTTTGATATGCATGACTGTATAGAAAATACCATCAATATTATCTGGAACGAACTCAAGTACAAGGCAAAATTGGAAAAGCAATATGGCGATATCCCGCCGATTCTTGGATTTAAGCAGAAATTCAGTCAGGTTTTAATGAACCTGCTGGTCAATGCAAGCCATGCAATTGAAAAGGAAGGTGTTATTACCATTAAAACATGGTCCAAAGATCCGGATGTGTTTGTTTCTATTGCTGACACGGGCTGTGGTATCGGGGGAGAAAATCTCAAAAAAATTTTTGAACCTTTTTTTACAACAAAAGATGCCGGCAAGGGAAGTGGCCTTGGCTTGAGTATTGTCTATGACATTGTGACTAAGAAGCTCAACGGCGATATATCTGTCAAAAGCCTGCTGGAAGCAGGTACGATATTTACCGTGCGCTTGCCGATTGAATATGTGACCCCGGAGTTGGGTGCGCAGTGACAGGTTCCGGTTCAGGCGGTTGCATGTGCAAAGCCCGGCCTTGTATTCTATTGAGAACAAATTTTTTTTCACACTCTACAGTTTAGTATGCGCGCATTGCTTCTGCAAGCTAGCATGCGAAGGATCAATCTTGATTGAATAGAAAAATTAATGCGACGCAGACCCTAATTGTTGTGGAGTCCCAGTGCGAAGGATAGAGCAGATGAATGCGAATGCTGAAACCGTTCTTTTTGTTGATGATGAACAGATGATTTTGCGTTCAATTGAAAGACTGTTTATGGACAGTCCTCACAGGATTTTAACAACGAATGATGTTGATGAGGCGCTTGAAATAGTAGGCAGAGAACCTGTCGCCGTTGTGGTATCAGATCAGAGGATGCCGAAAATGCAGGGCATTGAATTGCTGGAGAAGATCAAAGGTGTCTCTCCTGATACTATAAAGATTCTGTTGACAGGGTACGCGGATTTACAGACCGCAATCAGGGCGATTAATAGCGGTGAAGTTTTCCGGTTTATACAGAAACCCTGGGACGATACGGAATTAGCGAGTCTGGTTCACGAGGCACTGGAGCGTTTCGTGCTTTGCCGTTCTCTTGCCAGCGCGGATGAGACGATGCTGCTGGCGCTTGCCGAGACCATTGAACTGAAAGATCCTTTGACGCAGGGCCATTGTAAACGTGTGGCGAAGTTTGCCCTTATGATGGCCAAAGTTCTTGATAGTACTCGGGATCGGGCTCGATTTGTTCACTCGGGAGCCATGTTGCACGATTGTGGAAAAATTGGCGTTCCTGAGTCGATTTTGAATTTCTCCGGCGCGCTTAACGACGCTGACATGCAAATCATAAAGCAACATCCTCAATGGGGTGCAGAGGTTGTACGTCTGGCTCATATGGCCCCTGAAATCATCAATATCGTTCTGTATCATCATGAGAAATACGACGGGACAGGCTATCCCCGGCAGTTGCGCGGTGATGATATTCCTTTGGAAGCCAGGATCGTCGCTATAGCCGATACGTATGATGCCGTTACTTCGGACCGGCCGTATCGGAAAAAAATCCCGCATGCCGAAGCCATTCAGATCCTTCTGCAGCAACGGGGCAAGGCGTTTGATCCGACTCTGACCGATTTGTTTATTTCACTTATAGAACCGAATCCGGAGCTTGAGCAATGATTGAGTATGATCTTCAGGCAAATAAGATGGTTCTGAAACTGGTGTATTACGGTCCGGCTCTGTCAGGAAAAACAACCAATCTCATGAGTCTGCATGGCCAGCTCACAGGAAGCGATTGTGGCGATCTTATGGTCCTTGATACCGCCAGTGAAAGGACAATATATTTTGACCTGTTGCCGTTCTTTTTGACGGCACCAAGCGGTTTAAAAATCAAGGTGAAAGTGTTTACCGTGCCGGGTCAGGTTAAACATGACGCCACGCGCAAGGCAGTTTTGCAGCGCGCCGACGGGGTTGCATTTATTGCGGACTCTCAGGTTGAGGAAAGTCTGAACAACGCCACAAGTTTTGAAAATCTTGAGCAGAACCTTGCACTTGTCGGTTTGAATCCGGAAACCATGCCGTTGGTTATTCAGTACAATAAGTGCGATCTGCCCAATATTTCGCCGGAATCTACAATTCGCAGCACCTGGCAGTCAACCGGCATCCCGTTGTTGTTTGCCTCGGCGCTTGAAGGCTGGGGGGTAGTTGAGACGTTTCGTTGCCTGGCTTTGATTACCTACGCTGATATTGATAAGCAATATTCGTTGCAGGAGCACCATGGTCTTTCGGCGGAGTCGTTTGTATCACAGCTTATTTCTTTGGATAACAACGTTTATATGCAGGAGCGCTGACCATGGATATGCGGGAATCATTCTCGTTTGTCGTTGGCGAAGAAAAAAAATTGACGGATGTGCTCAGCGAGGCAGAGGTTATGCCTTTGCTGAAAAGTGCCGTCGGTGCCGGTCTTAACCTTGTGGCAATTGTAGATACAGCTGGCGCCACCCTGTGGTTCTGTGGGCCCGGTCTCAATGAACCCGGCACCATGCTGCCCATGGGCGTTGCAGATGAATCCCGGCCGATCTTTTTGTCCGGTGAGATGGTCGGCAGGGTGTATATGTCGGCAGGGAAGGAGATTGAGGCGGGATTGCTTAAGTTTCTCACCCAGGTCATCGGGGACACGCTCAACAGCATGATTCAGTCAAATATTAAGCGCATGATGGTTACGGAACTCCATACAAAAGTTGTGCAGATGTCCTATGATGAACTGCTTGAGAAAAACAAATGTCTTGCCGAATCCGAACAAAAATATCGTGAACTTGCTGAGCATCTTGAAGCTCGTGTTCAGGAACGGACCGCCAAACTCAAACAGCTCTATGCCCGCATGCTGCAGCAGGAAAAAATGGCTTCCGTGGGGCAGTTGGCAGCCGGTATGGCTCATGAAATTAACAACCCGCTATCGTTTATTTTGAGTAATATGAAGACTCTTGAAAAGTACGTCAATCGTTTTGCTGAACTTATTGATTTTTATGAGACCCAAACGATGCAGACCCATAGCGGCGATTTGATCGACTGTCTGCGGGATAAACGCAGCGGTCTGAAAATTGATTTTATACTGGAAGATATAGGTGCTCTTTTCAGTCAAAGCATCCTGGGCGCTGAACGTGTAAAGCAGATAATAAATGATTTGCGTGGATTTTCACATATTGATGATGCGGAATATACTCAGATTGATATTAACAAGGAGATCGAAAGAACCCTGGGTGTCTTGTCATCCGAGATGCCGTCTGATGTTGAAATTATCAAACAATTTAAAGAGATTCCCCTGGTGCCGTGCAAGGGTGCCAGTCTGTGTCAGGCGTTTCTCAATATCATTCGCAATGCCCTGCAGGCGCGGCCGGAGGGTTTGCAGCTTGTGATATGTACCGGGATTGAAAATGAGCTTATCAGGATTGAGTTCAAGGATAACGGGCCCGGTATTGAACCTGATATTCAGGAGCGTATATTTGAACCTTTTTTTACCACCCACAGTGTTGGCGCCGGTATGGGCATGGGGTTGAAACTCGCCTATGATGCGGTTGTTTCGTGCGGTGGTACAATTGCATTGAAAAGTAAAGATGGGCAGGGGGCTGCTTTTGTCATAGAACTGCCATCTAATGGGAGAAAAGATGATTAAGCGAGCAAACCTTTTTCGCAGCGAAGCACCTGAAGTGCAGCAGGAACAGTGCATTCAGGAAGATGACAGTACCGGTTCTGAAATATTTTCTCTTCTTTTCGTTGATGATGAGAATGGGGTTACCAATGCGTTGAGAAGGATTTTTCGGGTCGAGAATTACCGTGTTTTTACGGCCGCAAATGGTAAAGAGGCACTTGAAATTTTTGAAAAAGAAAAAATTCACCTGGTAATTACTGATTATCGCATGCCCGGAATGTCGGGAGCGCAACTGCTTAAGGAGGTAAAAAAAAGGTGGCCTTCGGTCATTCGCATTATGTTGACCGGTTTTGCCGATGTGAAGTCTGTCATGGGTGCCGTCAAAGACGGGGCTGTGTATAAATTCATTACAAAGCCCTGGAATGATGAGGATATGCGCTTGACGGTGAGCCTTGCGCTTCAGCAGTACGTGCTGCTCAAGGAAAACCAGAAACTAAGGGAACTGAATGAAAGCCAGCAGGAAAGAATTAAAAATTATGCAAAGCAGGTTGCCGAAAGTAACGGCATATTAGGAACCATTCTGGCTAAAGCCGGTAAGGTGATGCCGGAGGATTACAACCGGGCGCTCAATCAACGCAAAACCGGTGAGTTTATCATTGATACGCTGGTACGGCTTAATCTCACTACGGAATCAAAAGTTGTACAGGTTTTGCAAAAGCATCTCAACCTTGAGTACCTTGATCTTGCTGAGGTAGTGCTGCTGCCTGAGGTTGTCAGATTTTTGCCGCACGACCTGTGCGAAAAGAGCAGGATTATTCCGGTTAAATTGCACAAAGGTCATTTGACACTTGCGATGGCCGATCCTTCCGATATCTATAAAATAGACAATCTTGCATTGATGCTGGGTCTTAAGGTGACGCCGGTCATCGCCAGCAGTTCTGAAATTCTCAACCAGTTGGAAAAAGTTTACGGGGACAGCAATCGCGGTAAGGATATCAGTTTTGAAGATCTAACATGTATGGACCCGATTGATGAAATTGATATCGTCATCGATGATGATCAGGATCATATAAATTTTAATGAACTGCTGGAATCTTCAGATGTTCCGCCGATTATTCGTATTGTGAATGCCGTTATTTCCGAGGCAATTCGCTATCTGGCAAGCGACGTACATATAGAGCCTAAAACACAATTTACGGTTGTACGGTACCGCATTGACGGAATGCTTAACGATAAAATACGCATCCCGGCAGAACTGCATGCGGCTACCATTTCACGTATTAAAATTCTTGCCAAGATGGATATCTCCGAACGCCGTATCCCTCAGGACGGCAGGATTACTGTCAAATCGGGTATGCGGCTTGTGGATTTGCGGGTTTCCACCATGCCGTCCATAAATGGAGAAAAGGTGGTGTTGCGTATTCTGGACAAACGCGCTGCTGTGAAAAAACTGGATCAGCTCGGTTTATTAGAGGTTGATTTCATGCGGATTCGCCATCTGATTAAAAAACCGCAAGGCATGATTATTTCCACCGGGCCGACCGGCAGCGGCAAGACCACCATGCTCTACTCCATCTTGGGAGAGATGCTTCAGCGCACGAAAAATTTTGAGACGATTGAAGATCCGGTTGAATATTTTCTCGAAGAAGCAAATCAGGTTTTTGTCAGAGAGAAGATTGGTCTTAGCTTCGCGTCAGTGCTGCGCGCCACCTTGCGTCAGGATCCCGATGTTATTCTGGTCGGTGAAATTCGTGATAAGGAAACAGCCGACGTAGCTTTCAAAGCTGCGAGCACCGGGCATATGGTTTTAACAACATTGCATACAAACAGTGCCGTGGCATCAATTACCCGGCTGATTGACATTGGTGTACCAGCATACATGCTGGCATCTGCCATTGAGGGAATTCTCGCGCAGCGTTTAGTGCGCACGTTGTGTGGCCACTGTAAGATTGAGCGCAATGCGGATATAGAGCAACTGAATTTATTAAACATTCCCGATGGATATTTACCTGCGAAGATCGCACACGCTGTGGGTTGTAGTAAATGCGACAAAACCGGGTATCTGGGGCGCACCGGTATTTATGAACTCTTTGTTATGAATGAGGATTTCAGGCATATTATCAGCGGTCATTACAAGGAGGCTGAAATGGTGCAGTTGGCGCGCTCAGCCGGTATGAAAACGCTCATTGAAGACGGTACTGAAAAGGTAAAAAATGGGGAGACAACACTTGATGAATTGCTGCGAGTGTTGGGCCCTCAAATGTTGCATGAGCGCTATTGTCCACGCTGTATGAAAAAAATTGATGCTAAACTTCTGTTTTGTCCCTATTGCGGAAGTTTTAAACAGGATACTTGCGAGAAATGTCAAATGGCGGTAGAAAAAGACTGGAAAGTATGTGGATTTTGCGGTTCCGCCTTGCGTAAATCGGAGATGCTTGAAAAGTCGGTTGTGACCGAAATGAGGGTCTGCAATAATGATTGTGGTACAGATTGATACTATCAGAACGGGCTGTTTAATTTTCCATGAAATTTTTCTTGACGGTCTGGTATAAGGTTCAGCGGTGGTTGTAATAGTGGTATTCTGAAGTGGTAAGGGTTTTAAAACATCGAATAGATGTGTGAGGGAGTTACATAGCTATGGAACAATCCTCAGATACGAACAAGAAGCACTGCAGTGAGATTGAAGCGATTAAAAAATTTTTTTTAACCGCAGGTATCATCTGGGCTGTTTTCATTGTCATACTTTGTTGTATAAACTGTTGGTCAGCCTATACGACCAAGCTCAGTATCGTTAAAAATTCTGTTGTTGTCAACTTTAAGAAAGATACGGTTTACCGACACTGGGCGACTATGCACGGAGGAGTCTATGTGCCGGTCACCCCGGAAACGCCACCGAATCCATACTTGGCTCATATCCCTGAACGCGATATTGTCACGCCGTCGGGCAAAAGGCTTACCCTTGTAAATCCAGCCTATATGACCAGACAGGTGCATAGGCTCGGTAAACAAAAATATGGGTTTCTCGGGCATATTACCAGCTTGAAGCCCATTCGGTCTAAAAACGCACCTGATGACTGGGAGAGAGCGGCACTTGAGTCTTTTGAAAAAGGCCTACCCGAGGTTGCGGAGCTGGTCGAGGTATCCGGGCAGACTTATTACCGTTTTATGCGGCCATTTATTACTGAGAAGGGATGCCTGAAATGCCATGCCAAACAGGGCTACAAGCTGGGCGATATTCGCGGTGGCATCAGCCTTTCGGTTCCATGGGGACCAATACGCAGGGCTTTGGCTTTAAATTTTACAGTCATTATTTTAGCGTATGCCATTATGCTTTTTACGAGTTTGGTAGGAGTGCTTTACTGTTACCGCCGGATCTTTGAACAGCTGCGAAAACGCAAACAGAGCGAGTTTTTTCTCAAGGAAACAAACAATCAGCTGGTCGCAGTTAATAGAATGGTATCCCATGATTTGAAAAGCCCGCTTATTACGATTAGGGCATATGCAAAATACCTGGAAGAGGATATTGCCAAAGGAGACGCGGGCAGGATAGAAAAAAGTTTGTATTTTATAAGCAATGCAGCGGATTCGATGTTTAGTCTTGTTGGGGAACTGCAGTTGCTGTCCTGCATGGAGCATGAAAAGCATCCCTATGTTGAAACATCGCTACAGGAGATAGTTCGGGAAGCTTTGGAGTTGGTAGCGGGCAGCATTACACAACGGGGCGTGCAGATTGAGGTGACCGATATGCCGGTAGTGCTGTATGGGGAATGTCAACTCCTGGTAAGGGTGTTTCAAAACCTTATCGATAATGCCGTAAAGTTTATGGGTAATCAGACTGAGCCCCGTATCGAAATAGGAGTTGAAGAAGAGAAAAAAAATATTTTTATTTTTGTGCGTGATAACGGCATGGGTATCGATTCCAGTGCCGCACATGCAATTTTTCAAAGTTTCAGTAAACTTAATGCATCCTTTGAAGGCTCGGGTCTTGGCCTTGTGTTGGTTAAGCGGGTTGTGGAAATGCATGGCGGAGCCGTTTGGGTAGAGTCGGAAGGCTGTGGATTTGGGTCATGCTTCAGGTTGCGACTGCCCCGGAAAGGTTGAAGCTTCGCGTTGAGAGAAAAGGCACGTACTGTTAAAAGGTGCCGCTGCTAACGTGTACCGTTGATAGTGTATATGCTGAATCGTTTGTGTTTGTCGTCTATTGTATTGTAACGGGTCAGAGTTATGAATAAAAAAAATTTCATGCGTCCAACCATCGTCATTCGTTTAGGCTATGGCCTGCTGCTTTGTGGGTTCATTGCAATGGTTGGCTTTTTCTGCCTGCATACGGGTTCATTAACCTCCCGGCATTTGGAGACGGATATTAAAAAACAGCTGCTTAAGCGTGTTGCTGAGATAAGCAGTGTAATCAGTCCGAAGATGGTTAGCTCACTTGTGTTTACATCCGCTGATAGTGGTACACCCGCATTTGAGTTTATTCGCCGCCAGATGATTAACATGGCCGCAAATGGACACCAGCGCGGTATTTACAGCATGGCCATGCGCGGTGGCAAAATTGTATTCGGTCCGGAAAGTTATCTTGAGGGCGATTCCATGGCCAGCCCGCCCGGGACGGTGTATAAAAATCCTCCTTCTGAATTCTTGCGTGTACTGCAAAATGGCAGACCTGCCGTAATTGGACCGTATACTGTTGAATACGGCACGTTTGTTTCAGCCATAATGCCGTTGATTGATCCGGTAAGCGGTCGGGTTCTTATGGCCGTTGGTATTGACATGTCTGTTGCAGATTGGCAGGCGCGTCTTGGTGCGGAACGCTGGAGACCCTTTTTGGCTATGCTGGTGGCTGTGTTAGTGCTGGTAGCCTTCATTGCTTCAATCTGGTGGCGCAGCAAGCGACGATTGGAATCGGGTGTGCTGCAGCTGAAACGCTGGATCATAATCCCGACAGCCATAGTCCTGTTGGTAGTCATAGTATTATACACCAAGTACCAATATCAGAATACTGCTGCTGCATCAAGTCAGATCATGCAGCGTATCACGCACCGGGTTCAGACGATGTTGTTTCGAGGCATAGCATGCAAGACAACTATGCTGAAAGTGCAGATGGATTCCATCGTTATGGATTCCGATATGCTGGCGACCTTCAGGAACAGAAATCTGAACTTGCTTTTGAAGCATGCAAACCCGGTTTTTGAATACCTCAAGCAGAATTTTGCTATTACCCAGTTATCTTTCATAACCCCGGAGCAGGATGTATTTTTGCGCGTTCATCAGCCCGATTGGCGCGGCGATCGTATTGACCGCTCTACGCTGATAGCGGCGCACAACACGGGTGAGGATTTTTGCGGCCTGGAGCTCGGGCCGCTTGGGATGTTTACGCTCCGGTATGTGCGACCTCTTCTGCTGGATGGAGCAGTTGCAGGCTATGTAGAGCTTGGCCTGGAGCTTGATGTTTTTACCGCACAGCTGATGCGTGATATGCAGCTTGACTACGTGTTCGCGATCAATAAAGCGCTCACCAGTCGGAAAAAGTTTGAAGCCGGACGTGCTGCATTCGGCTATGACGGGCAGTGGGATGATTATTCCGCATTTGTGGTGGTCCATACGTCATCTGCCGGCATGCTGCCAGAGCTTGCCGGCCTGCTTTCCAGTGATTATACGGAGGCGGCTGACAGCCCGGCACTTACAATCAGAGAAAGCGAAGAGGAGTTTGTCTGTGGTGTGGTTCCTGTGCGTGATGTTATGGGCCACAATGCCGCAATGCTCATCGTTATTCGAAACGTTACTGCTGAAGCCGACGCTGTATGGAGCAGCTTTTACCTGCACATGGGGATAGTCTCAATGCTGTTTGGCGGCTTGCTGTTGCTGTTGTGGGTGCTTGTTGCTTTGGCCGATGTGCAGATTGGTAAGGTTTTTTCATCAATGAAGGAAAATTCACTACTATTCCGTAGCCTGTTTGAAAATTCCCTGTCCGGGGTTGCCATTCATGAAATTATTTTTGATCAAACCGGCAAACCGGTTGATTACGTGTTTCTTGAAGCCAACCCGTCATTTGAGAAACATACGGGCCTTTCCGTTGCCGATGTTGTGGGGAGGCGCGTAACCGAGGTGTTTTCGTTTATAAAGGATTCGTCCTTGATGGAGGTTTACGGCAGGGTTGCCCTGACCGGCAGTACCGCCAGTTTTGAGAAGTTTATTGAATCGATGAATCGGTTTTTTCATATAAGCGTTTTTCGAATTGGCCCGCGTCGTTTTGCAACGGTTTTTGAGGATATTACTCAGCGTAAGAGCTCTGAAGTTCAGGGGAAGGAAAATCAGGAGCTGCTCAGCGTGGTGCTGCAAAACGCTAATGACGCCTTCATTGTTGTTGACAAGGACGGCAAGGTGATGTTTTGGAACCGCGCCGCTGAGCACTTGTACGGCTATGCGAACCAGGATGTGCTTGGCACTGAATTTTTATTTATTACACCGGAACGATATCGAGACGGGCATCGTGAACGATTTCATGCTCTTGTTGCAGGGGGATTTAATTTGGCCTCCGGCTTTAGTGGACAGGGATTTGGAATTAAAAAGGACGGAACTGAATTTATCTGTGAAAGTTCCACCGATTTCGTGCAACAGGGTGGTCTTCAGTTAATGATTATCATAGTTCGTGATATCACCCAGCGTGTTGAAGTTGAAGATGAGATGCGGCAGGGCCGCGAAAAATTCCAGACAATTTTTAACAACAATCCTCTCAGTATCGCCATCACTGATTTGGAAGAAGGCCGGTTTCTTGAGATTAATGAAGCCTTTGAGACGTTTACGGGGTACACCCACGCAGAAGTTTTTGGTCGTTCACCTGTTGATCTGGACTTGTTTCAGGACTCTGATGCGCTGCGTTTGTATCGACAGCAGGTTAAGACTCAAGGCGGATGCCGCGATCTTGAAATAAACATGCAGTCAAAAACAGGGGTTGTGTGCACGGCGAAGCTGTCCGCGCAAGTTATTGATTATGAAGACCAACACTGCGTGCTTACGTGCGCCGAGGACATTACTGAGCGCAAGGTTTCGGAAATCGCTCTTGCGGAGGAGCTGGATAATCGTCGCAGGGTTGAAGCTGAGCTGGTCTCCAGTAGAGATCTGCTGATTGAGGCCCAGCAGATCGCCCATATCGGGGTTTGGATTCTTGATGCGAATACGATGCAATTTACATGGTCTGAAGAAGCCTACAGTATTCTGGGTCTGTCGCCGGGAACACCCCTTGACTCCTACGGGTTCGGGCTCATGGTACATCCCGATGATTATGAGCAGTTCGTCCGACGCTGGTCAAATATTGAAAGTGATTGTTTGACCTCTGGGATCGAGTACCGCATTATCCGACCGGACGGCGAAATACGCTATCTTCATGAATTTACAATTTACCACTACGGTGAAGACGACAGCTTTGAACAGGCGACCGCCCTGATGCAGGATATTACCGAGCGCAAGGTTTCGGAAATCGCTCTTGCGGAGGAGCTGGATAATCGTCGCAAGGTTGAAGCTGAGCTGGTCTCCAGTAGAGATGTGCTGATTGAGGCCCAGCAGCTTGTCCATATCGGGGTTTGGACTTTTGATGCGAAGACGCAGGAATTTACATGGTCTGATGAAGTGTACCGGATTCTGGGGCTAACCCAGGAAACAGATATGGATTATAACGAGTTCTTCCGCCTGGTGCATACTGATGATTCTGATGTTTTCTCGCAGAGATGGAACGACATGGAAGGTGATCAGTCGTTCTATGAGAATGAGTATCGCATTATTCGTCCAGATGGTGAAATGCGTTATGTTCATGAATATACGATTTATCGCTACGATCAAGATGGTATGTTTAATAATTGGATCTCTCTGTTTCAGGATATAACCGAGCGTAAGGTTGCTGAAAAATCTCTTACGGCAGAGCTTGTGAGACGTCGCGGGGCTGAAGCTGATTTGGTCGCCAGTAATGATCTGCTGATTGAGGCCCAGCAGATCGCCCATATCGGGGTGTGGACTTTTGATATGCAGACTCAGGAATTTACATGGTCTGATGAAGTGTACCGGATTCTGGGGCTGACGCGGGAAACACCTTTGGACTACAACAAGTTCGGGTGCCTGGTGCATCCTGAGGATTACGATTTGCTCTCCATACGCTGGGACAACATGGAAGGTGAGCGTTCGACCTCTGAGAACAAGTATCGGATTATCCGTCCAAACGGCGAAATACGCTATATTCATGAATATACAATTTATGTATGCGGTGAAAATAACGATTTAGCATGGTCGACCTCTTTATTGCAGGATGTCACTGAGCGCACTCTCGCCGGGGAAAAGTTGCGTCAGCTTTCGCAGGCTATTGAGCAGAATCCGGCTCTGATCGTTATTACTGATCCTGTCGGCAACATTCAGTATGTCAATCCAAGTTTTGTAGAGCTTACCGGCTATGCGGTTGATGAAGTTCTCGGAAAAAACCCCCGAATTCTTAAATCGGGCGAGACCTCGCCGGAGGTTTATCAGGAGATGTGGCAGATGATCACGTCCGGCAAGGAATGGCGGGGTTCATTCCATAATAAGAAAAAGAACGGCGAACTCTACTGGGAGGAAGTGATCATATCGCCCATGCGTAACGAGCAGAATGTTATCACGCATTTTTTGGCAATCAAGCAAGACATCACTGAGCGCAAGCTCGTTGATGAAGAGCTGCTCAGTACGAATAGCAACCTTGAGCAGGCTATGGAGCGTGCGAATGAAATGACCATCCAGGCAGAGCTTGCCAATATTTCTAAAAGTGAATTTCTGGCCAATATGAGTCATGAAATTCGCACACCTATGAACGGCGTTATTGGCATGACGGGTCTGCTGCTTGACTCCGAGCTTACCGATGAGCAGCGCCAGTATGCCCATATTGTGCGTTCATGCGGAGAGTCGCTTTTGGCGCTTATAAATGACATTCTCGACCTGTCGAAAATAGAGGCCGGCAAACTTGATTTGGAAGTGCTTGATTTTGATCTGTGTGCGACCATGGATGATACGGCAGAACTGCTTTCGGTTAGGGCCTATGAAAAATCTCTTGAAATAGTATGCATGGTAGACCCGGACGTGCCTGTTCTGCTGCGGGGCGATCCGGGCAGGTTGCGCCAGATTTTTATGAATCTCGGAGGCAATGCTGTCAAATTTACCGACCGGGGGGCAATAACCCTGCGGGCGATGCTCGAGACTGAAGAAGAAGATCGTGTCGTCGTGCGTTTTACCGTTGTTGATACGGGCATCGGTATCTCCCCCGAACAACAGGGAATGATTTTTGCGCCTTTTACCCAGGCCGATGGGTCTACAACGCGCAAATACGGCGGCACGGGTCTCGGGCTGGCGATTTCACGGCGCCTTGTGGAGTGCATGGACGGTACCATTGGCGTTGAAAGCCTGCCCGGGCAGGGTTCGACCTTCTGGTTCTCCGTGGCTTTTGAAAAGCAGCCGCCCGGCTCCATAGTGGATCCTCCCGCCAGAGCTGATTTGGAAGGTATTCGCGTGCTGGTGGTTGACGATCATGTTACTAACCGTTTGCTCGTTACAACACTTTTGAAGGGCTGGGGCTGTCGTTTTGCCGAGGTCGCCGATGCCGATGCTGCTCTTGAACGGCTGCACGGAGCCGTCGCTCAGAAAGACCCCTACACAATCGCGCTGCTTGACATGCACATGCCGGCCATGAGCGGCGATGAATTGGGAATGCACATTAAGCAAAGTCCCGATATCTCATCAACGCATCTCATTATGATGACATCGCTGGGGCAGCGGGGAGATGTCTCGAGCTTCGAGGCTGCGGGGTTTGAGGGCTATCTCAATAAACCGCTGCGGCAGGAGGTTTTGCGTGAATGTATGGCAATGGTTCTTGGCCGCGCGCAGGCGCTTCAGCAGGGTAGTGGCAGAAAGATTATTACGCGCCATACGATAAGCGAGGCGCGTAAGCTGCGTCTGCGCATTTTGGTTGCCGAAGATAATGCTACGAATCAGATTGTAGCGCTGAAAATGCTTGAGAAACTTGGCTACCGGGCTGATGCCGTGGCAGATGGTGTTGAGGCCATTGCCGCCTTGGAGTCCATCCCATATGACCTTGTAATGATGGATTGCCAGATGCCCCAAATGGATGGTTACGAGGCCACTAACAGTATCCGCAGCGGGAGTTCAAAGGTATTAAACCACAAAGTGCCGGTAGTCGCCATGACGGCCAATGCAATGAAGGGCGACCGTGAAAAATGTCTTGAAGCGGGTATGGATGATTATTTGAGCAAACCGATAGAACCGGCTGCCATGGCAGCCGTCCTTGAGCGCTGGCTTGCAGATAAATCTGCTCCTGATGCATCGCCTGCAGAGGTTTCACCCGAGTTAGAAAGCACTCAGGAAACTGCTGCCGAGCCGTTGCCATCGGTATTTAACCGGGATGATTTCGAGAACAGGCTTATGGGTGATGAGGATGTAATGAAGATGGTTATCGAGAAGTTTCTTTCCGATATCCCAGAACAAATTGAGCATCTTGCAGTGGCCGTATCTGACGGTGACAGCGAACGTGTTTCGCAACTCGGTCATAAAATACGGGGAGCAGCGGCCAACATTGGAGCCGAGGCGCTGAGGTCGGCAGCTTTTGATCTTGAACAAGCAGGTAAGGACGGTGATATTGAGCTGGTGCGCAAACTTCAGCCCGATTTCACGCATTTGTTTGATGAACTGCGTGAGGCTTTCATCCGCGAGGGGCTGGCGGAGTAAGAAGCATAAGAGTTCAGAGTAAGGAGTTAGGAGAAAAAATAGTTCGGAGTCTTGAGTTTGGAGTTTGGAGTATGAAAAAGAACACCACGAATTGTTTTATGTTGTTCCTCCGAACTCCCAACTCTCTACTCACAACTCACAAGGGTTCAAGGTTTCAAGCGCATGGGCAGGTTTCACACCTGTCCGGTGCTCTCTCATATTTTCCCTCCCACGAGGGGAGGGAAGACGGAAAAGATAGTTCGTAGGGTGCGCCGTGCGCACTATTTACAATCAGGCATTAAAGGAAAGCCATGTAGGGTGGGTGAAACCCACCATCAAAAATAAAAACCATATTTGGTGGGTTTCGCTTTGCTGCACCCACCCTACAGAGCTGCAGAAAATTAGGGGTAGTGAGTTTGGAGTCTTGAGTTCGGAGTTTGAAGTTCAAGGTTATAAATCGCAGGGGCTTATTGAATTAGTTCTTTAAATTCAATTTGTGAGTTCGGACTAAAGAGTTTTGAGTAATGAGTTCGTAGTTCGGAGCAAAAAAAAATCAAAATTCCTGATTTCTGATTCAAGACCAATATATCTGGGGCTGGGTTATTAAGTTGGGAGTTGGGAGTAAAAAGAGGTTCAAAACGTAGGGGCGGGCCCCTGTGCCTGCCCGGAGTTAGGAGTCTTGAGTTGGGAGTTTGGAGTATAAAAAGAACACTTTGACTTGCTTATGTTTTTTCCTCCGAACTCCTAACTCTTTACTCACAACTCGCAAGGGTTCGAAGTTCCAAAAAGAGGTTCAAGGTTTAAGGTTTAAGCCATGTAGGGTGGGTGAAACCCACCATTAAAAATAAAAACCATATTTGGTGGGTTTCGCTTTGCTGCACCCACCCTACAGAGCTGCAGAAAATTAGGAGTTAAGAGTTAAGAGTTAAGAGTTAAGAGTTAAGAGTTAAGAGTTAAGAGTTAAGAGTTAAGAGTTAAGAGTTAAGAGTTAAGAGTTAAGAGTTCAGAGTCTTGAGTTTGGAGCATAAAAAGAACACCTCGAATTGTTGTATGTTTTTTCTCCCAACTCCGAACTCCTATCTCCGAACTCTTATGCTCATAACTCGCAAGGGTTTAAGGTTCTAGTTTCATGGCGGAAAAACGTTCAGGAAGCGGTTAACATGATGAAAAACATAGTGCGTTTTCCTATAGTGAATTTTATTCCGTGGATCGTGCTGTTCCTTAGCCTTGTCATTACGTATCAGGTCTGGCGTGCGGAAGAAAACATGATTTCTCAGGCGGCGGAAGCCCGGTTTTTGAACGAAACCGAGCATATTGAATCTGCCATCATCGAGCGCCTGCAAAAACACGAATTAATGCTTCGGGGCGGTATCGCTCTGTTTCAGTCATCCGTTTTTGTCGACAGATCAGAATGGCGGACCTATGTATCCGCTATTGATCCGAAGCGTAATTATCCGGGCATACAGGCGGTAGGGTTTGCTCAACGGGTTTCTGCGGCAGACAAGGAGGCGCATATCCGCAGTATGCGTGCTGAGGGGTTTGCGAACTACCGTATCTGGCCCGACGGCGTACGGGATGAATATTTCCCCATCATGTATATTGAACCGTTCAGGGAGAGAAATTTACGTGCCTTCAGTTATGATATGTTTTCCGAATCGGTCCGCCGGGTCGCCATGGAAGAGGCACGCGACGTGGGGGTAACGGCAATTACCGGAAAAGTGACGCTGGTGCAGGAAACAGACACTGATGTGCAGCAGGGGTTTTTGATGTACCTGCCACTGTATGCAAAAAACAGTCCGCTTACCACCGTACAGGATAGGCGCGCCGCGCTGCAGGGATTTGTTTATAGCCCGTTTCGCGTCAACGATTTTATGCACGGCATCTTTGGGCGCGGTTTTTACAGTATAGGCTTGGAGATGTATGACGGCAGGAACGCCCTCAGCGCAGCGCTGCTGTACCGTTCGGGGAATGCGGCGCAAGGCGTTTTGAAACAGCGAGCGACTTGTTTGAACGGCAATCCGAACTTCAACTGTTTGGAAGAATCTGGCTGCTGCGCTTTAAAGCCCTGCCGGTATTTGAAATGGGCATGGACAAAGTGTGGATGCATATTAGTATCTATGCCTACCTGTTGGTCAGTTTTCTCCTGTTTGTGGTAACCTTTCTTATTGTCTCCCGGAGTAAAATGCTTGTCCGCGACATTATTCGGCGTGAGCAGCAGGAGGATGCCCTGCGGGAAAGCCAAAATTTTTTATACGAAATTCAGCGCCTGTCCCATAGCTGCGGTTGGAGATATGATTTTAAAAAAAAGGAAATCATCTGGTCCGACGAGCTCTACCGACTGCTTGGCTATGAGCCCGGCTTGGTCGTGCCGACGTTTGATCTGTACAGCAGCCATATTCACCCCGATGACAGGGCAATGGTCAGCGGGATTCATGAAAGCATGGAGCAGGTAACCAAAAAAATAGAGAGCCGCATTATTGACGCCCATGGGTCCATTCATCACGTTCTCATGCGTAATCGATTTGAATTCAGCAAAAGCGGCCAGCCGGCTAACCTCTACGTCGCGATTGCAGACATTAGCGAGTTGAGAAAGGTTGATGAGTCGTTGCAGACCCTGGTGACTCATCAGCAGGTACTGCTTGCCGCCATACCGGATATCCTTGTCGAAGTAGACACTAATAAGATATACACCTGGGCCAATCAGCCGGGTTTTGAATTTTTCGGGCCTGATGTGATCGGTCGGGAAGCAGCCTATTATTTTGAAGGCGATCAGGACACATATCAGCATGTTAATGAGATTTTTAAAGGCAGCGAAAAGCAGGTGTACATTGAAAGCTGGCAGTGCCGCTGGGACGGAGAAAAAAGGCTTCTTGCCTGGTGGTGCCATGTGCTCAAAGATGCCGCCGGGAACGTGACCGGTGCTCTGTCCACGGCGCGCGACATTACCGAGCGCAGGCAGGTCGAGAAGGCCCTTCAATTAAGCGAATACCGGCAAAAATCCATTCTTAACAATATTCCCGATCTCGCCTGGATTAAAGACGGTGATGGAAAATATATAGCCGTCAATGAAAGTTTTGCAAAGACGGCAGGGCGTGCAGCCGAAGAGATACCCGGTAAAACAGATCAGGAGGTATGGGATTCAGAGTCTGCCGCAAAATTTCAGGCTGTTGATTTGCAGGTTTTGAAAATCGGAGAAAGAACAACTATTCAGGAAAGCCTGCCTGCATCTGACGGTACAACAGTACTATTCGAATCAATAAAAACTCCCCTGTATAACGATGAAGGAACATTGCTTGGCACTGTCGGTATCGCCAGGGACATCACCGAGCGCAATAAAATGGTTGAGGAGATTCGCCTGGCCGCAGAGAAGTGGCGGACGACCTTCGACACTATGCTGGATCCTGTTTCCCTCCTGGACGTCGATGGCACGGTGAAGCAGTGCAACCAGGCTTTTGTTGATTTTCTGGGGCTTGATTTTCCGGACGTGCTGGGTCGTAAATGCTACGAGCTTATACACAAGACTGATGACTTTATTCCCGGTTGTCCGACTGTCGCCGCGGTTTCAAGCGGGGTTCGGGAAATCATGGAATTGGAGGTTGGCAGTAGGATTCTTCTCGTCGTGGTTGACCCAATAAAATCAGATGACGGAACAGTGACAGGGTTTGTTCATATCATGCGCGACATCACTGAGCGCAAACAGATCGAAGAAGAGATTAGGGCGAAAAACATCGAACTGGAGCACTTTACCTATACCATTTCTCATGATTTGAAAAGCCCTTTGATAACCATTCGGACTTTTGCCGGGGCGCTTATTGAGGATATGGCTTCTGGTAAGGAAGAAAAAATTGCGCAGGATCTGGCATATATAAATTCGGCCTCGGAAAAAATGAATACAATGATTGATGAGCTGCTGCAGCTGTCGCGTATCGGATGCATGTTGAATGCATTGGTTGAAACGCCGCTGAAGAAGATGGTGCAGGAAACGCTCGATTTGGTATCAGGTCGGATTGCTAAGTGTGGTTGTAGGGTGCAGGTGGCCGAAGAACCGGTGCTGCTGTACGGTGAAAGGGTGCGGCTGGCAGAGGTATTTCAGAACCTCATCGATAACGCGATCAAGTTTATGGGCGATCAGAGTGATCCGCTTGTTGAAATTGGCTTTGAACGAAAGAATGGCGAAATTGCCGTTTTTGTTCGCGATAATGGCATTGGCATTGATCCTCGGCATCAAGACAATATTTTTGGCCTGTTTGAGAAAATGGATCCTGACGCGGAAGGTTCGGGCATGGGCCTTGCGATTGTCAAGCGTATTGTGGACGTGCATGGTGGCAGGGTCTGGGTTCAGTCGGAAGGATTGGGGCAGGGGGCATGTTTTTGGTTTGTGTTGCCGGGGAAGAGTGAGCAGTGAGCAGTAAAGAGTTCGGAGTAGGGAGTTAGGAGTTTGGAGTTTGGAGTATAAGAGTTAGGAGTAGGGAGTTAGGAGTTTGGAGTAAAGAGAGGTTCAAGGTTCAAGGTTAAAAACGTAGGGGTAGGCCCCTGTGCCTGCCCGAATTTCGTAGGGTGCGCCGTGCGCACCATTTACAAGCAGGCATTAAAGGAAGGTTCAAAGTGGGGAGTAAAAATCGGTTTAGGGTTCAAGGTTCTTCTGCGGCTAACCTTGCGAGTTAGGAGTAATGAGTTTAGGAGTTCGGAGTATAAAGAGTTCGGAGTAGGGAGTAAAGAGTTAGGAGTATAAAAAAAAATATCCAGAATTGCTTGTATGTTTTTTCTCTTAACTCCGGACTCTCAACTCTAAACTTATGTTAAGCTCCGAACTCTCAACTCCCAACTTGCTTAGTATCTGTCTCTCCTGAGGCGTAAAAAGATTGTGCATTTTCAGAATATCATAGTATGATATAAGAATTAGTTGCATCGTGCTGTTTTTAGCTTAATCTTTATCCCATATTGAGCGGTTATTTTGTGCCCGCAAGGCAAGGATATTGTAAGCATGCATGAAAACACTGAGCGCACTATTCGACCCCCGTATTTTCTCATCCTCGTTTTTATTATCCTTGTCGCAGGAATCATCAGCGGCGGCTACGTATACTTCACCACATATAAACAGTCTTATCGGGTTGAGGCTGAAAAACAGCTCTCTGCTATTACCAATTTAAAAGTAAAAGAACTTGAGAAGTGGCGCAGTGAGCGTTTTAGCGATGCTCAAATTGTTTATGGGAATAAACTGTTCTCGCAGGTAGTCGGCCGGTTCTTACACAACCCTGCCGATGCTGAGAGCCGGCAGACCCTTCTGTTTTGGCTGGATAAGCTTACATCCTCAAATCCCGAATATTTTTGTACTTTTCTCCTTGATGCCCAGTGCAGGCTTCAAGTGTCGGATTCCTGTGAACCCTTTCAGAATCAGACTTTTATTCCCCGGCAAGCTGCAGAAGCTTTGCAAACAGGGGAGATACGCATGCTTGATTTGTACCGCTGTGAGATAGTCGGACACATACACATGATAATCCTTGTTCCCATCTTCGGCGGACCAGACGGTAGTCGGCCTTTGGGAGTAATCGGCCTGATTATTGATCCCAAGGTATATTTGTATCCGCTGCTTAAAAACTGGCCCACGTCGAGCCGAACCGCGGAAACCCTTATCGTTCGCCACGAAGGCGACGATGTTTTGTTTTTGAATGAGCTGAAATTCAGAAAAGGATCCGCACTCACGCATCGAATTCCCCTGAGCAATAGTTCTGTGCCGGCCGTAAAGGCGGTATTAGGGCAGGTTGGTCTTGTTGAGGGGTTCGATTATAACGGGGTTCGGGTTATTGCCGATGTGGTCAACGTACCTGATTCACCATGGTTTATGGTAGCCCGCATGGCATCGGATGAACTGTATAAGCCTCTGAATACTCGTTTTTGGGACTTGATTTTGCTTGTTACCGTTTTGATCTTTGTCACGGGCCTGGGCCTGGTTGTGTTCTGGCGGCAGCAGCGCCTGCGTTTTTACCGAAGTCGGCTTGAGATTACGCGCCAAAGTGAGCAGCAATTGCGATCCGTGCTTGATGTTATCCCGTTTCCGGTTGTTGTTGTCGATCAGCAGTATACAAACATTAATTTCTGGAGCCGCAGCGCGCAGGTTCTTTTCGGGCATACCCCGACCACGACAGCTGAGTGGTATGCGCTGGCCTATCCCGATCCCGACTACCGGTGCGAGGTTATTGCTCGGTTGAAACCGTTTTTGGAAAGAGCCCGCTTTTCCAGCAAGCCGGCAAACGCCGGTGAGTACCTGGTTACGTGTAGTGATGGCTCTGTGCGCATTTGTGAACTGCATGTTGCGTTTATTTCCGACAGCCTCATTGTCATCTTTCACGACATCACTGGGCGCAAGCAGGCAGAGATGAAGCTTTCTATTCAGGCTAAAATTTCCGAAATATTTCTCACCGAAGATGATGAGGAAATGTTTGACCGGGTCCTCAAAGTCTTACTTGAGGTTATGGAAAGCCCGTTCGGGGTATTTGGTTATCTCGATGAAGACGGGGCTTTGATCGTGCCTACCATGATGAGGAATATCTTGGAAAAATGCCAGGTCAAAGATAAAAACAGCAGGTTTCCTCGCGATACCTGGGGCGACAGTAGTTGGCCCCGCGCAATACGTGAAAAAAAGCATAACATTTCCAATGAACCTTCCCGTAAAGTTCCCGATGGCCATGTGGCTATTCAGCGGCATATAACAATGCCTATTATGATTGGCAATACGGTTGTTGGTATTTTCCAGTTTGCCAATAAGCAAACGGATTACATTGACGACGATATTAAGATTTTACAGAATATAGCCGATCATATTGCGCCCATACTGGCTGCGCGGCTGAGCCGTGACGAGCATGAAAAAAATCTTCAGGAGAGAAATGACGAACTTGCCCAGTTTTCCTATGCCGTATCTCATGACTTGAAAAGCCCGCTGGTGACGATACGGACATTTCTGGGCTATCTTGAGAAGGATTTACAAAAGCATGATATCGACCGGATCGCAAAGGATTTTATGTTTATGCGCAGTGCTACCGACAAGATGTCCCTGCTGCTGGACGAGCTTCTCGATATGATACGGGTGGGGCGAATTGAAAAGTCGGAGAGCATGGTGTCGCTGCAGGATATTGTGCAGGAGGCGCTTACCCTTGTGGCGGGACGGGTTGTCGAAAATGGCGTAACAGTCGAGATAACTCCGCAGCCGTTAATGTTGCGCGGCGACCGGGTGCGGCTGGTTGAAGTTTTTCAGAATCTTATTGATAATGCCGTGAAGTTCATGGGGGAGCAGAGCGAGCCGCGTGTTGATATTGGTTGGCAACACAAAGACGGCCACGATATTTTGTTTGTTCGTGACAATGGTATGGGCATAAACCCGAAGTATCTGAAAAAAATATTCAATCTGTTTGAAAAAATTGATTCTGGCGATGAAGGTACGGGCATCGGTCTTGCGTTGGTGAAACGGATTGTTGAGGTGCACGGCGGCAGGATTTGGGTTGAGTCTGATGGGCTCGGTAAAGGAGTGTGTTTTTGGTTTTCGCTGTCCGGGGAAGAGTGAGGAGTAATGAGTTAGGAGTAAGGAGAGGTTCAATGTTCAAGGTTCAAAGCGTAGGGGCAGGCCCCTGTGCCTGCCCAAAGTTTGGAGTAGGGAGCAAAAAGAGTTCAGAGTCAAGAGTTAGGAGTTGGGAGTAAAGAGTCGGAAAAGTAAGAAATAAGGAGTAGCAAAGAGAATATCTTGAATTGTTGTATTTCCTTCTCCAAACTCCTAACTCGCAAGGTTAGCCGCAGCGGAACCTTAAACCTTGAACTTTTTTTAATAAAAAGGATAACAGGCCATGCAAAAAGGAGAGAAGGCTATGATTAAAGGTGACCCCCTTATTATTATGTTGGTTGAGGATGACCTTGGGCACGCCGAAATTGTACGGCGCAACTTTGAAGACAGTCGCGTGGCGAATCGCCTTGTACACATAATCGATGGCCAGGCCGCGCTTGATTATTTGTTTCGGCAGAACGGTTACGCTGATACGGTCGCATATCCGATGCCGGATATCATACTGTTGGATCTTCGCCTGCCTAAGGTTGATGGACTTGAGGCTTTGCGCAGAATCAAGGTGGACGAGCACCTGCGGCAGATACCAGTGGTGGTGTTGACTACCTCAGATGCGGAAAGCGACAGGACTAAAGCTTACGGCTATGGCGTGAACAGCTATCTGGTAAAACCAGTTAGTTTTGAAAAATTCTCGTTGCAGCTTGAAGTTTTCGGTTTTTATTGGCTGGTCTGGAATCGATTGCCGGACTGAGGGGGAAGAGTAAAGAGTTCGGAGTTAGGAGCGGTTTAAAGTTCAAAACGTAGGGGCAGGCCCCTGTGCCTGCCCAAACTTAGGAGTAGGGGTGTCCGCCGCGGCGGATGTTTGCCCGGAGTTTTCTTTTATTTTTCCTCCCCTAGTGGGAGGGAATTAAAGGGAGGGGGATTTGATTGATAAAACGATTGGCGCCTGTTTCAAAAAAACTGCGGCGAGATTCAACTGAAGCCGAGAAACGTCTTTGGGGCAGGCTTCGTGCTAAACAGATGTGCGGATTAAAATTCAGACGGCAGCAGCAGATCGGGAATTACATCGCGGATTTTGTCTGCTTCGAAAAAGGGATGATTGTTGAGCTTGACGGCGGGCAGCACGCAACTGATTTGGAACATGATAAACAACGAGAGGACTGGCTTAAAGCGGAAGGTTTTATTGTTGTCCGTTTCTGGAATACGGATGTGTTTGAAAACATTGAAGGTGTATCGGAGACTATAAGAAATAGATTATTAGCCCCCCTCCCTCGGTCCCTCCCACGAGGGGAGGGAAGACTGAAAAGACCCTCCCTCGGTCCCTCCCACAAGGGGAGGGAAGATGGAAAAGATGGTTCGAAATAAAACGAACTTTGAACTTTTAGTTTTGACCTTGATCTTTTGATTTTAACCTTAAACTTTAAACCTTGAACTCTTGGTGCAATCATGAACACAAAAGCTAGACGAATACTGATTGTCGAGGATGAGCCCGGGCATGCGGAGGTCATACGCCGGGCTTTTTTGGCTGCTCGTCCATCGGACGTGGTGCAGGTAGTTGGTTCTTTGCAGGCTTGCAGAGAAGCCTTGAATGTTCAAGTTCCTGATATTCTTATTTCCGACATAAAGTTGCCGGACGGCAGGGCCTTTGAACTGTTATCCTCTTCGGATGAGGAAAGACCATACCCTGTTATTGTTATGACCAGTTATGGTAATGAGCAGCTTGTTGTGGAGGTGATGAAAGCCGGAGCTATTGATTATGTGGTCAAATCGTCGGAAACTCTGCGTGAGATGCCCCGGACGGTTGAGCGTGTTTTTCGTGAGTGGAACCTGTTGCAGCAAAGTAAACAGACGCAGGCTCAGCTATACATACAGCAGGAAGAGCTTAAGGCTGTTTATAACGGCACAACAGTCATGATGTGTGTTATTGATAAGGAACGGAATGTTCTCAATTCGAATCAGGCATTTCAGTCGGCTATGCAGTCTATTCCGTCCGATATAAAGTATCATGGGCCCTGTGTTTTTATGGGATGTATCAATGCCAAAGACAGCCCGCATGGCTGCGGGTATGGCTCCGAGTGTGAGTCGTGTCCGCTCCAAATCGCTATGATCGACACGCTGCAAACCGGGACGTCGCATGTTGATGTTGAGTGTGAATTGCTTTTGCAGCGCAGTGGAGAGGTGTCTGTTGTCGTATTGCTGTGTTCCGTTACGCCCCTGCCGCCGATGCAGGGCGCGTCCCGTGCACTGGTGTCATTATTTGATATTACCGATCGCAGGCAGGCCGAGGATAACAGGCGTTTTCTGTCGGAAGGTCATAAGATTGCCGCTCAAGTTTCTACCGAACTTATTAAAGCGACCAGCATTGCGGACTTTGATGCGGCGGTGAATAATACGCTGGGCAGGTTGGGAATTTTTTTTAAAGTTGATCGCAGCTATCTAGTTAGGTTCTCCGATGATTGTACCCGTATGAGCAATACGCACGAATGGTGTGCCCCCGGCGTGGACTCGCAAATGCAACATATTCAGAATCAGGAGACAGATGATTTGCCGTGGTGGAAGCAGCAGATTATGGCGCGAATGCCGATGCAAATTAACAATGTGTCCGAGCTTCCACCAGAGGCTGAGGCTGAAAAAAAAGAATTTATGGCACAGGGCATTTGCGCGTTGATTTGTGTGCCGACTATCGGTACTCATGGTGATCTCTCCGGTTTTATTGGTTTTGATACAGTGCGCCGAGTAGAAAACTGGTCTGAGGAGAAGGTTGCCATTCTGCAGGTTATTGCCGGTACTATCGGCAGCGCGTATGAGCGTTTACTATCCTTGGGAGCTCTTAAACTAAGCGAGATGAAAGTTGTCAGCATTTTGAACGCGATTGATGATGTTGTTATCTCGACCTCAATGAAAGATGGCACAACTTATTATGTAAGCCCTTCGTATAAGAAGTTTTTCGGTAAGTCGATGGATATAGACTCTGCAGGACAGCACAGGTGGCTAGAAATGCTGCATCCTGATGACATTGAAAAATTTTCTAATGAGTTTTTAGCTGCTATCCCATCAGGTTCGTTTATCGGGGAAGTGAGGATTTGCAAAGATGATGGGGAAATCCGAACGATGCGTGTTCATTCTAAACTCATCTTTGACGATCAAGGAGAACCTTTTCGCTATGATAGTTATGTCAGTGACATAACCCAGATGAAGCATACGCAAAAAAAGGCTGATGAACATCTCAAGGAACTCGAGCAGTGGCACCGCGTGACGCTTAACAGGGAGGGAAGGGTTCAGGAATTGAAGACCGAGGTGAACAAACTTCTGACAAAACATGGCGAACAGCCGAAATACGGAAAAGAGGAGTAAGCTAGGAGTTAGGAGTTCAGAGTAGGGAGCGGTTTAACAGTTCGGAGCAAAGAGTTAGGAGTTAGGAGTAAAGAGAGGTTCAAAGTTCAAAACGTAGGGGCAGGCCCCTGTGCCTGCCCAAAGTGAGGAGTAGGGAGTAAAAGAGTAAAAGCATTGAATGGCTTTAAGCTCAAAACTCCTAACTCTGAACTCCGAACTAAACGCTGGAGCATGTATGTATCCTGAAGTTACTCATAGTATTGGAACGCTTATTGTAATCTGTGTTGTATATGTGCTGATTCCGCATCAGTGGATAATAACTCAGAAAACTATGAGGCCCAGGGTGTATCAGCTGCTTTCCGGGCTGATATTTGGCGCTCTGGGAATAGCTGTCATGATGACGGTTCAGACGTCCAGTATCGGAATTAGGTTCGATACCCGGTCGGTTATTCTCTGTGTTGCCGGTGTTGTGGGTGGGCCTGTAATAGCAGGTGTCGCAGCAATGCTGTGCGCATTGTACTGGCTCTTGTTTGGCGGGGTGGGAGTGCTGGTTGGTATTTGCGTAATCGCCCAGTCTGCCTGCTTTGGGTCGGTTTACTACTATTTACGCCGTCGCAATCCCCGTCTGAATGGAGCTTTGCCGCTGTGGGCATTTGGTGTGCTGGTGCAAGGGTCTATGCTGCTGCTTATGCTGATATTGACTGGCGGCATCGATCTGCAAATTTTAACCGGGATCAGCATACCGTTGCTGCTGCTGTTTCCAATCTCTATAATGATTATATGCAGGATTTTTTTTGAGTTTCAAGATAAACGCAAATCCGAAGATGCTCTTCGACAAAGCGAGCAAAATTATCGTGAACTGGTTGAATTGGGTGGCAGCATCATTGTGCGCTGGAAGCTGGACGGCACGATAACATTTGTAAATAAAAATACTCTTATATTGTTCGGATTCTCTCGCGAGGAATTGCTGGGACAATCGCTGCTGCGAATCATGTTCCCCGAAAACGAGGCAGCAGAGGAAATAACTCACATGATGGTGCGCTATGTTATCGATAACTCTGATAATTGTATCACTCATGAAAGAGAGCATGTTCGCAGTGATGGCAGTCGGGTATGGGTGAACTGGACTGGCAGAGGGCTACGCGACAGCTCAGGGGCTGTTGTTGAAATTCTATCTATCGGCTTTGATTGTACGGAGCGTAAACAAGCGGAGGCGAATTTCTTAAAGAGTGAAGAACAGAATCGCATTATCGTTGAAACCGTCAATGAAGGCATCTGGTTTCTGGACTGCACCTTTAGCACGATATTCACAAATCCTAAAATCTGTGAACTTCTGGGCTATGCTGCTCAAGACATGCTCGGCCGACTTGTTGATGATTTCATGCATCCAGAAGAAATCGCCGGTTGTGCCGAAATGATGGCGGATTGCATGCAGGGGAAATCGAACCTTTTTCAGCAGCGCTTTGTCCGCTGCGACGGCTCGGATGTGTGGACGCTTGTATGCGCAACGCCCGTTATGGAGCAGGGACGATTTAACGGATTGTTTTTTATGGTGACGGATATATCCGAGCTGAGACAACTGCATATTGCATTGCAACAAAGCGAGGAAAAATATCATACACTTTTTAAAAATATGTCGCAGGGTGTTTTTTATCAAACTGTCGATGGTACGTTAACCGACGTCAACCCGGCAGCCCTGAAGATGCTTGGTCTCACCAGCAAGGAGTTTCTGGGTCGCACATCTTGTTCCCCGGCATGGAATGTAATTTGCGAGGATGGATCGCGCCTGTCGCCCGAAGAGCGTCCCTCAATGGTGGCCCTGAAAACCGGTGAGCCGGTTACGGATAGCACGATCGGTATTTTTAATGAATCTCGGCAAAAGTATGCATGGTTTAATGTCAATGCGGTGCCCCGGTTCAACCCGGACGAGGCTGACCCTTATGATGTGTTTGTTACAATGCATGACATGAGTTCATACCATGAGGCTCAGGAAGCATTGTTGCTCAAGCAACAGCAGATAGATTTGCTGCTTCACGAGACGTAACAGGGCCGCCGTGCACTTTTGAGCATTCTGGAGGATGAGCGTGAAGTTCAGTTATCGCTTCAACAAAGCGAAGAACAGTACCGCTCTGTGATCGAGACGGCAACTGATGCCATCATTACGATTGATAGTTCCGCGATGATTATTTTATGGAATAGGGCCGCTGCAAATATCTTCGGTTATGATGACCAGGAGATAATCGGCGCTCCATTCTCGGGATTGATCGCTCGTTCCGTTTTGGATCAGGGTGTCAAGTCTTTGCTTGATGCGCTTAAGAGCGGAGTGCTGCCATCGCCATTGAATGTACATGAGGTTGTAGCACTGAAAAAAAACGGCACGGAATTCCCCATTGACATAGCTTTTGGTTTAGTTACCAAAGATCAAGACAAACACATAACGATTATTGTGCGTGACATTACCGAGCGCAAGCTTATTGAACAGGAAGCCTTGCGCTCAGCGCAGCTGGTTTCCATTGGTGAATTGGCGGCCGGTGTTGCCCATGAGATAAATAACCCGATTATGGGGGTTATAAACTACGCTCAGATCCTGCTTAACAACAACAGCACACAAGGCGGAGATATCGAGATACCGGCCAGGATTATCAAAGAAGGTGAACGCATAGCCGGTATTGTTTCAAATTTATTGAATCTTGCACGTCCTGCCGGCGAAACAGTTGTGGCCGTGTCAGTGCGCGAGATTTTTGAACCCGTCTTCCAGTTGATGCAGAAACGTATTTTGCAGAGTGATATTGTGGTTGACGCTCATTTTTGCGATAATCAGCCATGCGTGCTGGTTGTTCCACAGAAAATTCAGCAGGTATTTATCAATCTTTTTAGCAATGCGATTTTCGCGCTTGATGAACGGTTTCCGGATTCTCACGTGGACAAGCGGCTTGAGGTGCGTGTGGAAGAGCTCTGCGTGATGAACCAAAATTTTATCAGGGTTATTTTCTTAGATCGGGGATGCGGAATTTCTTCTGAAGATATTTCAAGGATATGTAACCCGTTTTTCAGCACAAAACCCCTTGGCAAAGGTACCGGACTTGGATTGAGTATATGTTACGATATAATAAATCAGCATAGCGGGCGGCTGTTATTTGAGAGTGAGCTCGGGGAATATACCCGGGTTATGGTTGACCTGCCAGCGGAAGGCTAAGAGTTAGGAGTTAAGAGTTAGGAGTTAGGAGTTAAGAGTTAGGAGCGGTTTAAAGTTCAAAACGTAGGGGCAGGCCCCTGTGCCTGCCCGGAGTTGGGAGTTTAGAGTAGGGAGTCTATAAGAAATTATAAAGCGGGGGGGGGATGTGATGGCGGATGCCGGAACAGTGGTGTTGGATGATAAATTTTCGTTTGAGGATCTGAAAGTGTATCATAAGTCCTTGGAGTATGTTAATTTTGTGTATGGTATTACAAGGGCATTCCCTCAGGCTGAAGTATATTCACTTGCAAATCAATTCAGGCGGGCAGCTGTATCGATATGTCTCAATATTGCAGAAGGATCAGGCGGGAGCATAGCGGAATTTAAACAGTTTATGAAAATATCCCGGCGTTCAGTACGAGAATGCGTTGCGGTTACAGAAATAGCATATCGTCAAAAATTTATAAGCAATCAAAGTAAGGAATGTTTTAGAAATTGTTGCGTTGAATTGTCGAAAATGCTCAGTGGTCTTATTGCATCATTGAAGAAGTAGATGGCATTGTGTGTTGAGAGTAAGGAGAAAATAGTCAAGAGTTCGGAGATAGGAGTTAAGAGATAGGAGTTTTGAGTTCGGTGAAAAAACATACATCAATACGGAGTGTTTTTTTATACTCCAAACTCCTAACTCAAGACTCCGAACTATTAACTCCGAACCTTAAACCTTGAACTTATGACTTTTTTATTTTAACTTTGAACCTTGAACTCTTAACATCGAACACTGAACTCCGAACTCTTAATCCTCCTCATGGTGGCAAAATGAAAAACCGTATTCTTGTTGTTGACGACGAAGAGCATGTTCGTTTCACGTTTAAGAATTTCCTCGAAAAAGAAGGTTATGAAGTAGTCCTTGCCGATGATTATATCTCGGCGCTTAAATGCCTTATGGCTGATCCGATTGATTTGGTGGTAACCGATATTATTATGGGCAAGAAAACCGGTGTTGATCTGTTACAGGAGATTAAGGACCGGGGCTTGCGGCCACCGGTCATCATGATAACAGGAGCTCCTGATATCGAAACAGCATCTGCTGCGGTGCGCTTGGGTGCCTATGACTATATTGCTAAGCCTGTTACACAGCCGATTCTGCTGCGGGTTGTTGGGCTGGCCTTGCGCTTAAAGGCCATCGATGACCAAAAGGAACTGTACCATCGAAACCTTGAGGCCATTTTTGCCAGTGTTCAGGATGGTATTGTTTCGGTTGATATGGACATGCTTGTGACTCACACCAATGATGCCATAGAGCAGTTTTTTTTGGTGCCGCCAGAGAAGATGCTTGGCAGGAGCATACATGAGGTCGCGGAATCGCGCTTGCCGTCGTGTCTGGATGTACTTAAAAAAACCATTGAAACCAGGGAGCCGGTCAGGGAATTCAGAACCGAAATGACGGGAAAAGACGGTCTGCCAAGGATTGTTGTTATAAATTGCTCGCCCCTGCTTGATCGTGACGGAACGTTTTTGGGTGTGGTGGTGGTGCTGCGGGACATTAGTCGGATTACAGATCTTGAGCGTACCCTCAAAGAGCGCCGCCAGTTTCATAAAATCATAGGTAAAAGCGTTGATATGCAGGAAATGTATACGCGCATAGAAGCGCTGGCCGAAACAGATACGACTGTGCTGATTACCGGTGAAAGTGGTACAGGCAAGGAACTGGTGGCCGATGCTATTCATTACAGCGGTTCCCGGGCTTTAAAGCCTTTTGTAAAGGTAAACTGCGCGGCTCTGTCTGAAAATTTACTTGAAAGCGAGTTGTTTGGTCATGTTGCAGGCGCATTTACCGGAGCGCTTAAGGCCAAGCCCGGCCGCTTTGAGCTTGCGGATGGTGGTACTATTTTTCTTGATGAAATCGGGGATTTGTCGCAGGCATTGCAGCTTAAGTTTTTGCGCGTGTTGCAGGAGCGCGAGTTTGAAAGGGTCGGTGGTACCAAAGTTGTTAAGGTAGATGTCAGGGTCATCGCAGCAACCAATTCAATTCTTGCAGATAAAATACAAAAAGGTGTTTTCCGTGAAGACTTGTACTTTCGTCTGAATGTCATGGAAATGCTTTTGCCGCCGCTCACGCAGAGGATTGAAGATATTCCATTGCTGGTGAGTCATTTTTGCGCAAAATTTAATGCAAAATTTAATAGGAATGTTCAAGGCGTTTCTGATCAGGTCATGCGGCTTTTTGTCAACTACAACTGGCCCGGTAATGTGCGTGAACTTGAGAATGTTTTGGAGCGTAGTTTTATTCTTTGCAATACTGACACCATTACCACGGACCATATTTCTTTGCAGCTTAAAGAAACGATGCCCATTGACGCTGCCGGCGAAACTCTTGAATGTGGTGCAAGCAAGGATCAGATACTTGACGCACTTGAAAAAACAAAATGGAACCGCACAAAAGCTGCTCAGTTATTGGGCATTAGTCGCAGAACATTTTACAGGAAGCTTAAGGAATTCGATATGATTAAGAAAATATAGAGCCGAATATGATTGAATGGATGTGCTCGAAGCGTGAGCCCCGTGCATGCAGCCTATGGGATCATTGGCAGAAATCTTTTCTTAATTTTAAAGGCTTTTCTTAGCAATTCCGGCGCTCAAATGTGTGTAGGCGCTATAACTGCAAGGGTTTTTCAGCCAGTTTTTCTTCGGTATTTTTTGCATCAGCATGGATGATTACTCCCGTAAACTTTTGTGCTTCCGTGGGTGGTTCTTTTAATTGACACTCTGAAAATCGTTCGACTATACTGATTAATACAAAACAGGGCTGCTTAACAAAGTACGATTGAGTACAAACATACTATCGGTAACAACATTTGGCGGTCCAGGGTATTCACGCGGGACGGAGCCCCGGCCTAAATGGCTGATATTTTGTCGTTTAATGTATTAGTCTGATAATTACAAAATTGCAAGGTCTACTGTATGGTAACTCCCCACATTAACACTATCTCCAGTGCCACCAGACTTACTCCGCAGATTCGTTTGAGAATTGCTGTCGCCTCAGTAATTTGTTATTTTCTTCTTTGTTATATTCTTCGTAGCCTCAGTCATTTCAACGGTCTGCCGATTTTGTCAGTGGTTCCGGTTGTTGCTATTGCCTGGCTTTATGGGAGCCGTATTGGCATTGTGGCAGGGCTGGTAGTTTTTCCCATTAATGCTTTGCTGCTCACTGTCGTTGGTATTGACTGGGTTGATAATATGGTTCGGACCGGTGGAGGTCTTGTCGGTAGTATCAGTCTGGTTCTCATCGGAATTATTGTTGGTCGACTTAGCGAACTTGGCCGTCGGCTCAATGCTGAACTGCTCGCCCGGCAGGCTGTTGAGCAGGAATTGAGATTGCATCGCGAGAATCTTGAAAATCTGGTTAACGATAAAGTTCGGGATTTGCAGGAAAGCCAGGAGCGCTTCAGGGCAATTTCAGATAATTCTCCGGATGCCATACTCATCACAGATGTTTTTGGTGTTATCCGTTATTGTAACAGGGGTTCTGAAATAATGTTTGGCTATGCTCAGGATGAAATGCTGGGCGAGAATAGTGTAATGTTTCTGCCGGCTGGAATGCGCGAAGAAGAACAGAACAGGCGCGATAGCATGGCGCGCTCAGGCATGCATGCTGCAATTACGGCTACTATTGAATCAAATATGATCCGTAAGGATGGCACTGAATTTCCTGTGGAGTTTTCCCTGTACTCCTGGGCCCTTGAGGGCGAATTATTTTATTCTATGATGGTTCGCGATATTACTGAGCGCAGACAGGCTGAATCCGGCATGCTGGCCGCAGCCGAAGCGCTGCAACGTTCGCGTGATTTTTTTCAAAGTGTATTCAATGTATCCGGCGATGGCATGTATGTGACTGACCAGATGGGCAATATCACGTTTGCGAATACATCATTGTGTGAAATGCTCGGCTATGAACATCATGAATTGATCGGTATATTTGCTGTCAATCTTACTGCTGATATGCTCAATACGCCTCTTGATAGTGAGCGGGAGCAGGTAATGTATAGCCGGGATTACAGCGCTCCTTTTGAGGCCGTGTATGTGCGCAAGGACGGAAGCAGCCTTTTGGTTGAAAGCAGGCTTACCAATATGCCTGATGGCGAAACATTCGGGCCCGGATTGATTGTTACACTGCGTGACATTGCAGAACGCAAGTGTGCTGAGGAGGAAATCAGACAGGCCCGTGATTTTCTGGCGACAATGTTTAAGACCTCTCCTGACGCGATTATCGCTGTCGATGCAGCCGGTATTATAACCGCTGTTAATGATTCTGTTTATGATATGTATGGATACCGGGCCGATGAACTCATTGGGCAGCCTGTTGCTATACTACCCAGGCCTGATGAGCAGTCTAAGAAAAGACACATGTCCCTTTTAGAGCAGGTTCGCAAACAGGGAATTGTACGAAACTTTGAGGAAGTCAGTCAGCATAGAGACGGTCATCAGATACAGATAGAGACCAGTGTTGCATTGCTCAAAAATCCTGATGGATCTCCTGTCGGAGCTATCTCTTCAACACGGGATATAACCGAACGAAAGCTGGCCGAGGAGGAAATCAGGCAGGCCCGTGATTTTCTGGCGACAATGTTTAAGACCTCTCCTGACGCGATTATCGCTGTCGATGCAGCCGGTATTATAACCGCTGTTAATGATTCGGTTTATGATGTGTATGGATACCGGGCCGAGGAACTCATTGGGCAGCATGTTTCTATAATACCCAGTGATGACGAGCAATCCAGAAATAGACATATTGAACTTATAGAGCTGGTCCACAAGCAGGGGATTGTTCGAAACTTTGAGGAAACAAGAGTGCATAAGGCCGGCCATCACATTCAGGTCGAGTTAAGCCTTGCGCTGCTGAAAGAACCGGACGGAAATGTTATTGGTTCAATTTCTTCAGGACGGGACATAACAGGACGTAAGCTGCTTGAGCATGAGTTGCAGCGTTCGCGTGATTATCTTGAGAAAATTTTCATGGCTTCGCCGGATGCAATTATCGTTGCCGATGATGCCGGTAACATCATCATGGCAAATGATTCGGTTTATGATGTGTATGGATACCGGTCAGAGGAACTCATCGGGCAGCACGGCTCGATGTTTACGCCCCAGGATGAGAAGGTGTTTGCAACAACCAAGGATGTTATCGAAGATCTCTATGAGCAGGGTATTGTGCGCAATACGGTAAATGAACGTCTGACCAAGGACGGGCATTTAATATGGGCCGAGTCAAGTTATGTGCTGCTAAAAAATTCGGATGGATCCGTCAGTGGCAGCGTCTCGTCAACCAGGGAAATAACCGCACGCATGCGTATGGAAGAGCAGGTCCGCCAGTCGCAGAAGCTGGAAGCGATCGGTACCCTTGCCGGCGGTATTGCTCATGATTTTAATAATATCCTTGGGGCTATTATTGGTTATGCCGAGCTTTCACATCATGATACCGAATGTTCATCCCAGATTAGAAATAATCTTGATCAGGTTCTGAATGCGGCTGAGCGGGCCCGTAATCTTGTCAAACAGATATTGGCTTTTAGTCGCAAGAGTCAAATTGAGGTTAGACCCTTGCAGGTTCATGTAATTCTGAAAGAAGCGCTCAAGTTGATGCGCGCATCAATCCCTGCAAATATCGAAATAAAGATCGATATGGCAGATGCCCGTGATGTTGTTCTTGCAGATGCCACCCATATTCATCAGATTATTTTAAATCTGTGTACGAATGCCGCGCATGCCATGGAGAAGTCCGGCGGTGTCATGGCAATAGAGTTGGAGTCGGTCGTGCTTCAGGATGCCGATGTGGCTGCCTACAGCGATTTGCAGCCGGGACTGTATGTGCAATTGACCGTACGTGATACGGGCATGGGGATAGAATCACAAAACATCAGTCGTATATTTGAGCCTTTCTTTACGACCAAGGATGTTGGCAAGGGAACCGGTATGGGCCTTGCTGTTGTACATGGCATTGTGAAAAGCCTCAAGGGAGATATAAAGGTGTACAGTGAGCAGGGCAGGGGTACGGTGTTTAATGTGCTGCTGCCGGCACTGGAGGAGGAAGTATCTGCAAGTGCAGCTGTTATGGCTGATCCTCCGCAGGGGCATGAATCAGTGCTGCTTGTTGATGATGAACCCGCCTTGTTGCAAGTTGGTGCAAGTATGATGCGATCGCTGGGCTACCAAGTGACAGCGGTGCAAAAACCTTCAGAGGCCCTTGAATTGTTTGCTCGTGATCCGAGCGCATTTGATCTCATCTTTACTGATCAGGCCATGCCCGGGTTGAGTGGTTTTGACTTAGCGCAGCAGGTTTTGGGCCTTCGTCCGGATATCTCTGTTATTCTTTGCACCGGGTACAGCGATCTGGTGACGGAGGAGGCGGCTCTGGCAGCGGGCATCAAAGCCTTTGTAATAAAGCCTCTCAGCAGACTAAAGATCGGGGAAACTATCCGTCGGGTAATGGATGAGGACGATTCAGACTGATTTCATACACACGTATGTTAATGCTTAATAATTAAAAGCTGTTTGATATCCCAATTGGTAGAGCATTTAACTAAATTGTGTAGCCTGCTTGTCATTTCGAATCCGCCTGTGGCGGGTGAGAGATCTTGGAGCGACTGTATTGATTGTCAATAGGCGCTAGCAATAATTTTCGCTATAAGGTTGATTATTTTTCAACATAGAGTTAAGCATAATTACAAGTTTTCGCATACAGGCGGTAAGGGCA